>ERZ779866.1919-NODE-1919-length-19699-cov-4.118204_pt1 | contig 19699 bp, 10 predicted proteins | sample MGYA00511248_ERZ779866 | MGnify/ENA primary metagenome ERZ779866 (study PRJEB29588, sample SAMEA2155758) | human gut metagenome | biome: human gut; feature: human-associated habitat; material: faeces | place: Denmark | collected 2008/2010 ... | reverse complement strand
TTGCCTCTGCGCTCGCTTACTCGCGATTTTCTCCGCCCATCGGCGTACCGCCCTCCTTACGATGTGTTTCAGTTCCATGTACTTCGTTTTTTACGGCAAAGTTAGGGGCCGTATGGCGGAGGTTGCACATTTGTGCACATTTCCGCACATTAGTGCACGTTTCTGCGCTCTCCGTGTCGTCCTTCCTCAAAGAAATCGGATAGCCGTCGAACTCGACACTCCCATGCCTTTCCCTCTTCCATACTTTTCCGGAAAATGCCTTTCATCTTTCAGGATACATAGTAAATGGTTATTATATAATGTGTTATGGACTGAAGAATTGAGAGGTCGTCTTTCAGCTTCCTTTCATGGTGGAGAGCCGTAAAATGTTTGGCGCAGAACGTTTTTTCATTCTCAGCCAAACGATAAAACGTTTGGCTGAGAATGAAATGACATTTGGCTGAGAAATACCTGAAACATCCTTCAGAGCGTAATATAAATATTATGAATGGTTTATGGCGTATTCTGAACGATGAAGGATGTTTGGGTGAAACTCCTGTATAGGGTGGTTTGAATGTTATTGCTCAAGGAGCTCCAATGCTTTTTTCACGAATGGATTCTCTTCGTACATGACGGCGAAGTATTCCGACATATCCCAGATGTCCCGTGCAATCAAGGCTTTCATCTGAAGTTTCAGTTCCGGTAATGTCTTTTGCAGTTCTTCCTCGTCTTTGGGCTTCACGCCTGCTTTTTCGCCTTCTGCGAGCACCAGGTCGATGAGTTCCTGGGGTGTCTCAAAACGGGTTTTGAATTTGTCGAATGAAGCGTATTCGCGCCGGATCTTCTTACGGTATTTATCAATAAACTTGAGGTCGGCGTTGACGATGGCACCTTTGGCCGTCAGTTCGCGATGGAACTTGGTGTATCGTGTCGTATCCAACGGTATGAAATAGTCCGGCATGATGCCTCCTCCTCCATAGACGGTACGGCTTTTGCGCAAAGTCTTATATTTTAAGGAGTCGGGGAAGTGGATGCTGTCTGCGTTGGTCAGTTCGCCATGGTTGTAACGTTCGATGACGTCCATGTTATACTTCATCTTATCTCCCATGGTGTAGGGCTTTTGGATGCAGCGTCCGCTCGGGGTATAATAACGTGCTACGGTCAGCCGGATCATAGAGCCGTCAGGCAAGACGAAAGGTTTTTGTACCAAACCTTTGCCAAACGTGCGGCGACCTACCACCAAACCGCGGTCTTGGTCTTGGATGGCTCCTGTGACGATTTCGGAGGCCGAGGCCGAATATTCATCCACCAATACGATGATTCTTCCTTCGCGGAACAATCCCGGGCCTTGGGCGCGGAATTCTTTATAGGGAGTGCGTAATCCTTTGGTGTAGACAATCAAATCGTTTTTGGGCAGGAACTCACTGGCTATACCCGTCGCGGCATCCATATATCCGCCGCCGTTCTGCTGCAAATCCAGTATCAAGTCCTTCATGCCTTGGTCTTGCAAGTCCTTGATGGCTTTCTTCACTTCATCATGGCTCGTGCTACCGAAACTGGACAGACGGACAAGTCCCACGGTGGGGGTTACCATGAAAGCCGCATCTACGGTAGATACAGGAATCTTGTCTCGCGTGACGATGAATTCCAATCGGTCTTTGATACCGTTCCGCACCACACCCAATTTTACTTTTGTGTCTCTCGGGCCGCGCAATCTGCGCATGATTTCCTCACGGCTCATCTTCACACCGGCAATGGCCGTGTCGTTCACGCTGACGATGCGGTCGCCGGCTAGGATGCCCACCTTTTCCGACGGTCCTTTGGCCACGGGCTGAATGACGACAAGCGTGTCTTCCAGCATGTTGAATTGTACGCCGATACCGTCGAAATTACCTTGCAACGGTTCGTTCATTTTCTTGGTCTCCTCGGCGTTGGTATAAGAGGAGTGCGGGTCCAGTTTGGAGAGCATCCCGTTGATAGCGTCCTCCGTCAGTTTCACTTCGTCTACACTGTCCACGTACAGGCTGCTGATGGCCAACTGGGCCATGGAGAGTTTACGCATGGACTGTTCCATTTCCGACATGTTCCCTTTCCGTTGTGCCGGAGCTGTCCACGGAAGGCAGAAGAGCAAGGCTGCCCAAAGAGTTTTTTTCATGATGTTTGTGCTGAGTTGTTGTTTATTCGTATTCCAGCCCTTCCGGGATATAAGGCGAGATGTCCTTCCCGAAGTGCATAAGTTCTTTCACCATCGTGGAACTGATGAACGCCCATTCCGGTTCTGTGAACAGGATTATAGTCTCCACGCCTGTCAACCGTCGGTTCAGGTCGGCTATGTTCATTTCATATTCATAATCCTTGATGGAGCGTATGCCGCGCAGGATGAAGCGGGCGTGATGGCGGGCTGCGAAATCTACGGTCAAGTCCGAGTAACCCTCCACCTGGATACGTTCGTCCCCGGCAAAAAGCTTGCGCAGGGCGGCAATGCGCTTTTCCGTACTTTGTTCCATACGCTTGTATTCATTGATGCCCACGCCGATAATGATGCGGTCGAAGAGCGTAAGTCCCCGTCGTAGCAGAGATTCGTGTCCTTTGGTAAAGGGATCGAAACTACCGGGGAATATGGCTATTTTTTCCATTGATGAATCTTTATATAGCGGTTTCTGCGGTTTCGTCTTCTTCCGCACGGTCTTCCTCAATGACCAGATTGTTGATAATGAAGTTTTGTCGTTCCATGGTATTCTTGCCCATGTAATATTCCAATAGCTCTTTCACTTGGTCGCTCTTATGCAACGACACTTGTTCCAGACGGATGTCCGGACCGATGAAGTGTTTGAATTCGTCGGGAGAGATTTCCCCAAGCCCTTTGAAACGGGTGATTTCCGGGTCGGGACCTAAGGCTTCGATGGCCGCCACACGCTCCTCGTCGGAATAGCAATAGCGGGTGATGAAGTCCGATTTGGCAGCCTTGGCTTCTTCTTCCAGTTCCTTCAGTTTTTGCTTGCCGATTTTGTTTTTGCGGTTGCGTACGCGGAAGAGGGGAGTCTGGAGAATATATACGTGTCCTTTCTTAATGAGTTCGGGGAAGAACTGGAGAAAGAAAGTAATCATCAGCAGGCGGATGTGCATGCCGTCCACGTCGGCATCGGTAGCCACGATGACTTTGTTATAGCGTAGCCCGTCCAGTCCGTCTTCGATGTTCAGGGCGGCTTGCAGGAGGTTGAACTCCTCGTTTTCGTACACCACCTTCTTCGTGAGGCCGAAACAGTTCAACGGCTTGCCGCGCAGACTGAATACCGCTTGGGTCGTCACGTCGCGGCTCTTGGTGATACTGCCGCTGGCCGAGTCGCCTTCGGTGATGAAGATGCTGCTATCCTCCTTCAAGTCGCCTTTGGCATCGTTTAGGTGGATGCGGCAGTCGCGTAGCTTGCGGTTGTGCAGATTGGCCTTTTTGGCCCGTTCGCGTGCCAGTTTCGTCACGCCGGCGATGGCTTTGCGTTCCTTTTCGTTTTCGGTGATTTTCTGTATGATAATGTCGGCGATGTCCGTATTCTTGTGCAGATAGTTGTCCACCTGTTCTTTGACGAAGTCGCCCACGAACTTGTCTATGCTGATTCCGCCGTCGGGTATGGTGGTCAGCGACCCCAGTTTGATTTTCGTCTGGCTTTCGAAGAGCGGTTCTTCGATGTTGATGGCGATGGCCGCCACCAGTCCGTTACGGATGTCGCCGTAATCGAAGTTCTTGCCCGAGAAATCTTTGATGGTCTCGGCAATGTGTTTCTTGAAGGCACTTTGGTGCGTGCCGCCTTGGGTCGTATGCTGTCCGTTGACGAACGAATAATATTCTTCGCCGTATTGTCCCGTGTGGGTAAAGGCTATTTCTATGTCTTCTCCTTTCAGGTGGATGATAGGATAGAGCCCGTCGTTGGTCATATTGTCGTTCAACAGGTCTACCAGACCGTTGCGGGAATGGATGCGGCGTCCGTTGAACATGATGGTCAGTCCCGTGTTCAGGTACGTATAGTTGCGCAGCATCGTTTCGATGAATTCGGTACGGAACGTATAGTTCTTGAACAAAGCACTGTCCGGTTCGAAATAGATGAAAGTTCCGTTTTCGTCGGCTGTCGGTTCCGTCGATTCGCCGGTCAGGATTCCGCGTTCGAAAGTGGCCCGGCGCATTTCGCCGTCGCGATGGCTTCGCACTTCGAAGTGCGAGCTGAGCGCGTTGACCGCTTTTACACCCACTCCGTTCAGTCCCACGCTCTTCTTGAATGCCTTGGAGTCGTATTTGCCGCCCGTGTTGAGCATGCTCACCGCTTCGATGAGTTTGCCCAGAGGAATACCGCGGCCATAGTCGCGTACGCTGACCCGCAAGTTGTCCTCTACGGTGATTTCTATCCGTCGGCCGGCGTTCATTTTGAACTCATCGATGCTGTTGTCTATCACTTCCTTCAAAAGCACGTAGATACCGTCTTCGGCATGAGAACCGTCGCCCAGCTTTCCGATGTACATGCCCGGACGGGTACGGATATGTTCCATGTCCGACAAGTGGCGGATGTGGTCTTCGGTATATTCGGTAAGTATCGGTGCTTCGTTTGGTTTCTCTTCTTCTGCCATAGTGTGTTTCTATTTAAGTGACTTCTGATAGCAACGTCTGTGTTTATGTACCTCTGCGTCTAAGTAAGCCCATTGCCCCTGGCTTTTTTCGTTGGTCTCCAGTTGCGGATGCGTTTCGCCGAACTTAAAGCCCATCTGCTGGCAAATGGGGATGAGGTCGGCGAAGAGCATGGCATTGACCCCTTTGTTCTGATATTCCGGGAGGACGGCCACGAGCAACAAATCTATGATGTCCGAATGCTTGAAGAACAGCGCCTTGACCAAATGGTACCAACCAAAGGGGAACAGGCGGCTCTTGGCTTTCTGCAAAGCGTGCGAGAGGGAAGGCATACCCACCCCCATGGCTATGATGCGTCCTTCGGCATCTTCTACGACCGTGACCAGCCGCATGTCTACGAGCGGAAGGTAAGTGTTGACGTATTGGGCGATCTGCCGCTCGTTCATTTCGGAATAACCGTACAACGGGGCGTATGCTTTGTTGACTACGTTGAAAATCTTGGGTCCCCATCCTCCCCTGCGTATTTCGCGGGCGCTTTTGAATTTGCGTACGTGAAGGTTATAGCGTTTGGCGCTCATTTCCGCCACGCGGAAATATTTGTCCATGTGTGCCTGATGATCGCGGTCGGGTACGCGTATCTTGCGCTCCACCCAGTCCACTTCTTTCGTATACCCCAAACGTTCCATGTGTGTCGGGTAATAAGGGTAGTTATACGTGGTGGACATCGTGCTCAACTGGTCATAGCCGCCGGTGAGCATGCCTTCCGGGTCCATATCCGTAAACCCAAAAGGCCCTACCAGCTTGTCGCATCCGTGGGCACGTCCCCAAGCTTCCACCGTGTCCATCAGGGCGCGGCTCACTTCCGGGTCGTCCGTGAAGTCGATCCAACCGAAACGGGCGTTGTTCGTCCCCCATGTCTGATTGGCCTTATGGTTGATGATGGCAGCCACGCGCCCCACGATTTTTCCTTCGCGCAGAGCCAGGAAATAATCCACGTCGCAGAAATCGAAGGCTGCGTTTTTCTGCGGGTTGAACGTGTCGAGCGTGTCTTCCAAAAAGTCGGGCACGGCGTACGGACAGTCCTTGTACAGTTCGTAGTTGAAGCGTATGAACGCTTTCAACTCACGGCGAGTCGATATTTTTTTTATGGTTACAGCAGACATGTCATATATGTAAAATGGTCAATAAATTGCGGCGATGCGCAAACGTGCAAATATAGCCTTTTTTTTATTAACAGTTGAGTAAAATGCTCCGCTTTTCGCTTATCCTCCCTTTTTTTTAAGAAAAAGTTAAAAAAGATTGTTAGCTTCTCGTATTTATCTTATATTTGTGAACTTAATCCAAGTTGAATCATAAAAATATAGACTGATGAGAAAGATAAGATGTATGCTCGCGGTTATGGCTATGGCCATAGGCACGGGAGTGGCTTATGCCGGAGAAGGAAACAGTGAGAAAGATTATCGTCCGTATCCGCACATGTTCTTCGGGTTGAACGGGGGCGCGCAAGTGTCTTTTACTCATTATGATTTCAGCAAGTTGATCACACCGAGTTACGGCGTTTCGTTCGGTGCTTATTTCAATCCGGTCATCGGGGCACGTTTGCATGTGAGCGGTTATGAAAACAAAGGCGGCATCAAGTCTTTGAATGAAACTTACGATTTCAATACGGTGACGGGTAGTGCGGACTTGCTGTTGAACGTGACCAACATGTTCCGTAGCGATAAAGATCGTGTCTTTAATCTTATTCTTCTTGGAGGTGTAGGATTGGCAGGCGCATGGGACAATGACGATTTCCACGCGTTGGCTACCAAAGCAGCCGAGAACTATCCGATGGCATGGCAGGACCGTAGGCTTTCGCATAATGTGCGGTTGGGAATGCAGCTCGATTTCAATATCGCCAAACATTTCGGGCTGAATCTGGAATTGGCCGCTAATAACAGAGCCGATCGTATCAATTCTAAAACGACCGACCGAAATGACTGGGCTGCCACAGCTTCTTTAGGTCTGATTTTCAAATTCGGGCAGAAGAAGACCGAGAAGATGGCGGAAGAGCCGGTTCCGGTGGCAGAGGAATGGGCTACGCGTACGGATACCGTTTGGTATGACGACATCACGTATAGGGACGTGCCCGAAAAAGTCACTTATGAGGACAATATTTACTATAAAATCCGTTTGAGCGAACCGGATCCGGCTTCAAAGATTCAGAAGATAGCCGATTTCGTCAAGGCGCATAAGAATTGCAGCGTGCAGGTAACCGCTTATGCAGATAAAGCCACGGGAACGCCGGAGTTGAATATGCAATATTCCAAGGAACGGGCGGAGAAAGTCGTTGCAGCATTGGTGAAGGCCGGTGTGAGCCGATCTGTCATTACTTCCGAATATAAGGGCGACACCGTGCAACCGTTTGCCGAGAACGACAAGAACCGTGTAGCTATCGTAAAAGTCACGGGTGAGGGTGTGAAGAAGGAACAAGTGAAGACGAAGAAATACAGATTGGAAGAGACCCGTTACAGGGTAAAGTAACAGAGTAATTTTTTTCATGAGGAAGGGGTCGGCTGTGAAGCTGGCCTTTTTTATTGGGGTTCCGCTTTCCGGCACCGGAGCAGTACATGCCGTCCGTCGGCCAACGTCGTGGCGAAGAGGTAAGCGTTGCCTCCCTCCCTTAGTTTGAGGCGTTTGCGGAGTCCGGCCACGGTGTCCGGAAAGTTGCGGACGGTCAGATTGGCTTGTCCGAGGCCGTTTAAAAGTCCTTTCAGTTCCTTTTTGCCGAACCCGCAGCAATCCTCTATGGCAAACGTCCGCCCGGGAAAATCCTTGCAGGAATGGTCTGAGGTGTACAAATGGGAATTGGGATGCAGTTTCCGCAGGCCGTAACGTGTGGCCAGGCTGCGGAATCCGCCGCACTTCATCACGGAAGCATTCGGCTCGTAGAGAAATCGGCCCGGCGTGTCCGAATAAGTGCATGCGGCCTTCTCTTCCTCAGTCAAGGTGAACGTGAAGGTGGGGTCTTCCGTGCCGAGGTTGACGCAATGGCACGCTGTCTTTTCCGGCTTTTGCCGTGTCACGACCAACAGCAGTTCCTTGCATTCCCCTTGTACGCTGACGGCGTGGACTTCGGCTACGTGTGCCAAGGTGCGCAGGGCCGTCCGGATGTCCAGCATGGGGGAGAGCTTGATGAGGCTGAAAGCCGCCTTGCGGCGGATGGCTTCTTGGAGGATGGATAAATCCGGCTCGCAGTCTTCTATGGCCACCGTCTTGCGCCCGGCGGTGTCGCGTCGTGCGGGGTCGACGAAGCAACAGGCGGCGTCGGGCCATTCGTCCGGCGAAAGGGAAGAGTCGGTTTCCCGGATTTCCGCTTGTGCCAGTCCCAACGTTTTGAAGTTATGTGCTGCGATACGGCACAATTCCGGTTGGCGTTCCATGTAGACAGCCCGGTCGAACAGTGGAGCCAGAAAACTGAAATCGATGCCGAAACCTCCGGTCAGGTCCATCAGGGTATGGGGAGTTTCCGTGCCGTCGTTGTCCAACAAGCGTTTTACGAGGGCTTGTTTGTACCTTGCCGTCTGTTCCGAAGAACATTGTTCCATCGGGAGACGGGGCGGATACAGTATCCCGTCTCGTTCCGCCCATGAGGGGAGTTTGCGCCTTGCCGTCTGCCAACCCTCGATTTGTTGCAAGGCCATGCGCAGGTCTACGTTCTCCGGGGCCGGTTTCAGGGCCAGTCGGCGTACGTCCTCCTCCCGATGTGTCCGGATGAAGTCTTGTGTCTTTTCGTCCAGCATGTGTTTTACGGGATGGGTTTATAATGCGCTTTGGCTTCGGCGCGCGTGATGAAATTGAAATGCCACCATTCCGTGCGCAGGGCTTTGAATCCGGCTTGGCGCATGACCCGGCGCAGCAGTTCGCGGTTGCGCCGGGCTTCCGGCGTGAGTTTGCCCAGCTTTACCATTTCCGCCTCGTTGTCGATATGGGCCAATTTGCCTAAGTAATCTATTTTCGTGCCCATGGGCAGCGTGTCGCCTTTCGCGTCGCAGAGCGTGAGGTCCACGGCCATACCGTAATTATGCAATCCCCCGCCGTTTTTGGGATTGCTCACGTAGATATTCTTCGGTGTTCCGGCCACTACGTTCCACATTTTTTGCTGGATGTGCATCGGGCGGGCTGCATCGTACACCTTTAGGCTCAGTTCAGGGTGGGAGGCTTTCAGGATTTTTTGGGCCTTGGCCAGAGCGCGTGCGGCTTTCGGGTGCAGGTAAGCTTCATGCAGGTCGGTGTAAAGCACCCGTCCCGTGAAGTTGTCCGCCCGTGCGTACATCAGGCTCACGCGTATCGTGCTGTCCATGCTGCGGACATCCACGAAGCCCGACCGTTCCATGGCTTGCGCCGTCCGTCCCGGAGTTTGGGCACAGGCGGCACTTCCGGCTAAAAAGCATGCTAAAAGGATATTTGGAGTGAACGTCATATTTATGGGGTTGTCATTTTGTACCGCAAAGATACGGATTATGCCTTAATCATGGGGCGAATCAACGGGGTTTTTGCTTGCTTTTTGTCAATTTTATCCTTGTCGTTTTATGGCTTCCGGAAGTTTTGGCGGCTCGTGGAACGGTCTGTTTTTCACACAAACTCCATTCTTCTGCTTCTATTGCGCATTTCCGGTTTTTGGTCTCAGCCGAACTGAAAATCGTTTGGCTGAAAGAGATTTATCGTTTGGCGCAGGGCGGTGGGGAGTTGTCGATATTTGGTGCCGGAAATGTCCGTCCGGCGGCGGATGGAAATGCTTTAAGTACCCTGTAAATCTCTATTTGCCGAGAGAAGACGTACCTGAATGGAATAACAGAAAGAAAGGAAAATGTTTGCAAGGATGACGCGCCCGGGAGTTTCTTCCGCATGGTGCGGGGAAGCGGGAAACGAAATGGCAGCCGAAAAGGGAAACGACTTTCTTTCCGGATTTCCCTGACGGCGCGAGAATCGCTTGAAATCTTCCACGGCGGATTTTCCCCGGAATACACGCCGCATTTCGGATGGAAATGACAAAATGTCATTCGCCCCGTGAGGAAGTTCACGGGGCGGAGTGGCAGGTTTTCGGTATGGCAAACGGAGCATACGCGCTGTTGATGTATCGTATGTTCCGTTTTACCGTATGGAGTTTATAGCTGCGCGAGAATGTCTTCGGCAATCTGTTCCGCCGTCAGGTGGTTGTCGCGGAGGAACGCCGCCACGTCGAAGCGGTCTACGAACTCCTTGCGGGCACCGAAGTTGAGCACCTTCATGGGGCTTGTGCCGTAGTAGCGGGCGATTTTCTCACCGAATCCTCCGTCCAGTATGCCGTCTTCCAACGTGGCCACGAGGGCGTGGTCGGTTTTCAGTGTGTCTAATAAGGTGTCGTCCGTTCCGGTGATATAACGCGGGTTGACGAGAGTGGCTTCTATACCGGCTTTTTCTTTCAGGATATGTGCGACGGATTCACCTAACGGGAAGAAGGAACCCAAGGCGAGCAGGGCTACTTTTGTTCCCTTCTTTACCATTTCATAGCGGTTCAAATCGCTGTAATCCGTGGCTATTTCCCGGTCGGCATGCGTCAGCCCGAGTGCCGGTACGCGGATGGCTACGGGGTGGCTGTCTTGCCGCAGGCTCCATTCCAACATGGCGAAGTATTCTTCCTTGCAGGTCGGGGCAAGATAGACCATGTTGGGGATATGGCTGATGAGTGGGATGTCGAAAAAACAGAGGTGCGTCACGTCGTTCATGGTCGAGAGCGAACCCCAGAAGACGAGCAGCGTGGCCGGGTTGTTGTTGATGCAGAGGTCTTGCGAAAGTTGGTCGTAAGCCCGTTGGATGAACGAACTGCATACGCCGAATACCGGTTTGCCGCCAGCCTTAGCGATGCCGGAAGCCAAAGCTACGGCGTGCTCCTCGGCGATGCCCACGTCCACGAACTGCCGTCCGGCTGCCTTCCGCCTGTCTTCGGTGAATCCCATGATGGTGGGTGTTCCTGCCGTGATGCCTACCACGCGGCGGTCTTCTTTCATCTTTGTCAACAGGTAGTCGGCAGTCAGCGTGCCGTAGTCCTCTCCGTCGTCGGACTTGTGTTTGGGTTCTCCGGTCGCGATGTCGAACGGAGCGCAGTAGTGCCATGGCTCCTTGTGTTCTTCGGCCGGGCGGTATCCCTTGCCTTTCAAGGTGTTGATGTGTACCACGACGGGGTGGTCGATGTCTTTCACCTTTTGGAATGCCGAGATGAGGCTTCCGATGTCGTTGCCTTGGTCTACGTACAGGTAATCCAGTCCCATGGCCTTAAAGAAGTTGCAAGGGCATGTGCCTTGGCTTTCACGCAGCTCCTGCAGGTTGCGGTACAGGCCTCCGTGGTTTTCGGCGATGGACATCTGGTTGTCGTTGACCACGATGATGAAGTTCGTGCCCAATTCTCCTGCGTAGTCCAATCCCTCGAAAGCTTCGCCGCCGCTCAGCGAACCGTCTCCGATGACAGCAATGACATTGCCTTTTTCGCCTTTCAGGTCACGGCCTTTGGCCAGTCCTCCGGCCAGGCTGACCGAGGTGGAGGTATGGCCGATGACGAAATGGTCGTGTGCGCTTTCCGACGGCTCGGAGTAGCCCGACACGTCGTCGTATTTTTCCGGATCGAGATAAGCCTCTTTCCGTCCGGTCAGCATCTTGTGGGGATAGCTTTGGTGGGACACGTCGAAGACAATCTTGTCTTCCGGCGAGTTGAACACGTAATGTAGGGCGATGGTGGCTTCCACCATGCCGAAGTTCGGACCGAAATGGCCGCCGTGGTTGCTCAGGCGGTGCAACAATACTTCGCGCATTTCTCCGCTCAGCAGGTTGAGTTCTTCCAGAGACAATTTTTTCACATCTTCCGGAGAGTTGATGTTTTCTAATACCATAAACAGATAAATTTGTCGTTTTGAAATGATGGTGCAAAGATACGCGGTTTTACCGGGAAGCCTGCTATCCGGATTACAGGTATTTTTACCCGGATTACGGAATGGAAATCCTAAAAAAACAAAACGTGCCGGCTTTTCCCGACGCATGGCTTTGCCGGGCTTCGGGATATGTGTAAATTTATGCCGGTTAATTTAGATAATTCCATGATGAAACACATGAAACTGAGACTTATTGCATTGTTGTGGGTTACGTTTGCCGTGGTCTGTACTTGGGCAAGCGATTCCGTGGTTTGGCACCATCCCGTGGTGGGCTATACCCATTCTATTGTAGAGGTAACCAAGGTGGTGCTCCATGCGGACCGCACGGAAGTGTCGTGCCATGTACATTACCCTTCAGGTTATTGGATTCAAATCCTGCGCACGACGGAATTGCAAGCGGATGGCCGGAACTTTCCCGTGAGGGATGCCTCGGGCATTCCCCTTGGGGAACGGTACACGATGCCTGAGAGCGATGAAGTGGACTTTACGTTGACATTCGATGCCGTACCGCTTGGGACGGTAAAGATGAATCTGGTAGAACCGGGAGGATGGACGGTTTACAATATCCGTCCGGAGGATTATCGGTCCGAAGGGATAGAGGACACCTATTGGCGCGATGTGCGTACGGGAGATTGGTTTGTCGGCTTTTCCGGCGACGGCGTGATATACGACGGCAAGGTTTGGGACGTGGTGAGCCGAGAGGAGCGGAGAGACGGGCGTGGCCAATGGGTGATTGCCTATGGCGGAGAGCAGCTCGCTGTGGAGGTGGGCAAAGAAAAACGCGGCACGCGTCGCATCACCGTGGGCAAGGAACCGGCCGTGGAGTGCAGTCTGATTACGGGGACGGCGTTGCCTGACTATCCCGTGGGAGACCTGCGGGAGGGGTTCAAGGACAACGGTTACCGTGCGGACGACAGCGTGACCCTCATGGGATGGATGAAGGACATGCCTGCCGAGGCGTGGGAGAAAGGGCGAAGCGTGGAAATATTACGCAACAACATCTTTACGGACAAACAGGAATCCTTTGTGGCAGCCATGGATTCGACCGGGCGTTTCTCCGTGCGTGTACCGTTGGTCAATACGTCGGAAATCTATATCGACATAGGGCGGAAGGGCATCAACACGGTGGTGGAGCCGGGGGAGACTTATTTCCTGTTGCATGATTTCTCCACCGGCCATGTGCTTTTCATGGGAGAAGATGTCCGATTTCAAAACGAATTGCAGGCGCATCCCCCTTTGTACGTGGATGGTTATCTCCGGAAAGGGCAAGGGACGGTCGATGAATTCCGGACACAGATGGAGGAAAAGTACCGGCATGCAGTAGAGGAACTGTCACGGTGCGTGGGGGAGCATCCCAACCTTTCGCGGCGTTACCGTTACTTTATGGAATCTTTTGCTTTGACAGGGTTGGGCCGTTCGATGATGCAGGCTCGGTTTGCGGTGCCCGATTGGCAGTTGCCCGAAGATTACGTGGACTTTGTCCGGACAAAAGTCTGGCAACGTCCTCCCAAACCCTATACGCTTTGTCAGAATTTAGGCATATTGATGAGGGATTATATAGGCCATTCTTCAAAGGCGAAAGACAAGGTGGGGGGCAATGCCGTATTCAATGCCTTCAAGCGTTTGCGGCAGCAAGGTGAAATCTCGATGACGGAGGAGGAGGCAAACACCGTGGAGGCTTATCGGTTGGCCATTAAGGAACTACAAGAAAAACTGAATGCGGAGCCGTCGGATTCGTTGCGTCAACGAATGGTGGTGGAGTTTGGGAAAAGTGATTTGGGGCAACGTTTCATATCGCTCTTCAAACGTTTCGAGGACGTTTTGAACGAGGAGGTATTGGCGGATAACATAGATTTCTGGAAAGAAAACGCGGAATCGGTGGGGTGTGACAGTATCCTATGCCAAATCCATTTAGCCCGGAATCTTTACAGGCAGATTGATAACATACGGAAACCTTTGCCGGACAGGATGATGACAAAGGCCGAACGAGAAATCAGGCTTGAGGGCGGATGGGATATCGTCAGCAGGGAACAGGAGAAGTACGTGGCTATCCAAAACCGGGACTTGTCCGGAGTGGGCAGTCTGAAGTCGGCAGAAGACGTGAAGGACGTGACCGGCGGCGCAAGCTCACGGAGCCTTATCGCGGCAAACTCGTGTTGCTCGATATTTGGGGCACTTGGTGCGCCCCGTGCAAGGAAGCCTTGTCCCATTCGCATGAACTGTTCGAGCGGATGCGTCCCTACGGCGTGGTGTTCCTTTATTTGGCTAACGGCTCTGCGGAAGATTCGTGGAAGAACGTCATCAAACAATACGACGTGCTGGGTGACAATGTGGTGCATTATAACCTGCCGGACGACCAGCAGCAGGCCATAGAACAATATTTGGGCGTGAACAGTTTTCCTTCCTATCGTCTTATCGGTGTAGACGGTCATGTGCTCGACGTAAATGCAGACCCTCGTAATCTGGACGCGTTAGAGGGGCTGGTAAAGCGGTTGGTTCTACCCGAGCAATAATCCGGTACAGACTACCGAAGGACAGTCGTAAAAACGAACAGAAAGGAAGTGCCGGAAGAGAGGCTATCAAGCCGAGGCTTCCGGCACTTCCTTTTTGGGGAAATGATATTTCCGTGTGGGATTATTTCTTGATGACTTTGTGTACGATGCAGTTGTCCGTCCCGTTGTGGAATTTGAAGATGTAAATTCCGGCAGGCAGGTCGGCGAAGTCGATAGTGCAGTTGCCTTCCGTCAAAGTCGTGCGACGCACACGGTTTCCGGCCAAGTTGAAGATGTCGGCTGTTTCATAGGTGTTACCTTCGATATGCAGTGAGCCGTTAGCATTGGGATAGAAGAGTAGTGGTCCGTCTTCATTTTTAGCTTGTCTGATGCCTGTGCCGTCCTTTATGGTGAACTGGATTCTCGGGGAAACTTCGTCATAGGAATCGTTAATGAACAGGGCGCTGAAATAGTTTCCGGGTTCGAGCGTACCGGCTTTGATGCTCACGGTTCCTTCCGTGGCTCCGTAAGTGTAATAGAAGCCGTCAAGCTCGTCCACGTTGGGGTCTTTGCCATCTTTGTAGACACCTACCCAGTCTTTCGGTGTACCCGGACCGTCCTTGTAGTGGATGAGAATTGCTTCATCGGTGGAGAATTCCGTCTTGTCGGTAGACAGCGAAGATATGTCTTTGCCTACAGAGAAATAAACTCGTTCACGCGGTTCGAAGTACTGTCCCAAGGTGAAGTAATTCAAGAAATAATATCCTTTGGGCAGATCTTTCGCCAAAGTGAGTGTGCCTTCGGTGTTTCCGCCGAGGTAATCCCACGAATCGGATGTATCGGATGTACCGGGAACTTCTCCCCGCTTATAGATGCCGATCCAGTCGTTCTTCAGACCCGGTGCGTTGGAGTAGGTCACCACGATGTCTTCACCTTCTTCGAATTCGCTCTTTTCCAAACTGATTTGCGGTTCGGGACCGACATAGAACGGGATTCTTTCGCTGATTTCCGTATATCCCTCATCTTCAAATAGCACGGCATAGTATTCGTTGGTTTCGTCGATGGTGAAATTCATTGAACCGGATTGAGCCGGGGTATATTTCCATTTGTACGAAAGAACGGAATGCGGTTCTTCTCCTTTGCGGTAGATGCCGATCCATGCGTTTTGACCTTCAGGAGCATATTTGTAGTCGATGGTAATGGCTTCTCCTGGTGTTACGCTTGTGTCCGTTATGGAAATGGAAGTTTTACCTGCTATACTTCCTTCTACGGTGAACTGTCTGGTGTCCGACCATTCCGACCATTCCATATTGGCATCGCGGTATCTCATCCTTACGTAATAGGTTCCGTTTATCAGTTTGTTTTTCTCAATGGTAAGTTGGGTGATGTCTATATTTTCATTGAGGTCAATGGGGATGTGTAAGGGTTTCCCGGTAGAATCGTAAAGGTCTTCGACGTCGCGTACCTTGTTGTATTCTATGGTAGAAAAGTCTTGGTTGAGTGAGAATTGGTATTGTACACTATTTAGTTGTTCATTCGTAGTGGTTTTATATGGACTTCCTTTGAACGTATAAGGCAGGGTGATGATCTCTTCTGTTATTTCCTTGATTTCCGGCTTTTCCGGAGCAGCTTTACCCAAAGTACGACTGAAGGAGTCAATTAGAATATTGTCCACTACCAGTTCCTTGTTACCGATGGCATAGCACTCCGCCTTCATTTCTTTTTTATCAAAATCAAACTCCAGAATCTGGTAGCCCCAATAGTCAATGGTTTTTTGTACGTCGTCGTAGTCTTGTTCGGAAGACATGCCCCACATTTGATCCCAAGAGGCAGCACCGTTAATGATATGATATAGCGGATAATCGGTCAACTGCCCCCTATGGTACAAATGGTGGTGACCTCCGTAGTTCAGTACGTGCTTCGGAGTCTCGGACAGAATGGGTATGATTTCATTTCTAACCCATGCCGAGATGTCACCAACGTATTGCTCAGCTTGGATAGGCCGATGGTTTACACTGATAATGAAGTCTACAGAATCGTCTTTTTTGGCAGCATCTACAATTTTTCTCACCCATTCTTTTTGGGCGTCGCCGGTATGTTCAGTGGACAAAACAACGAAAAGGATACGGCCGGCTTGGTAAGCGTAATAGTTTTCCGTGCCACTGCTGATACCTTGGTAGGTAAGGTTCTCATAGTGGTAATGTGCGGCATATCTCTGCATACCCGGGTCGTTGTAAGTTTCATGGTTTCCCACGGCTGTCATGATGGGGAGATAAGGTGACATGAGTTGCGATTTGAACAGGTGTATCTGTTCGTATTGGTCCAATGTACCTACGTCCACTTGGTCGCCGATATTCATAATCATGTTGATGTTTTCGGTAAGGTCGCCATATTTTTCTTCGATCTTACGTTGTGCTGCTTTCATTAGCCACTCATATCCGCTTCGGCTTTTGATTTGGTGATCGCCCATTAACAGAATGCGCATGGGTTCATGGCTTTTGGGGGTTGGCATGGTGCGGAAATGGCATACTTCGCTTTTCTTGTTGTCACTGATAGCTTGGTAATAGTACACCGTGTTGGGTTGCAGTCCGGTGAGGTGGATGGAGTTCCAATAATATGGGAAACCGTCTTCTGAAAGATTGTCAATGGTACCCTCTAAGGTCTGCGTCAGTTGGTCTTTTGAAGTTCCGTAAATGACTTTAGGGGTGTTTTCGAAAGAGGTTTTCCAGCTAATCCAGATGGCGGTGTCTTCCGCGCTTTGGAGGTAAGGTTTCGTCATATCGGCGTAGCTGCCGGTTTTAGGCTCCACGGTCAGCCGGTGTGCCACGACTTGTCCACAGGCGTTTTCACCTTCGGCCGGTGTGTAGTAAATGTCAGCTTCGGAGTAATCTTTTCCTCCTATATTTATTGTCTCTCCCGGAGCAATGGTGTGATCTTGTATGCTTTGCACGTAGCGGCAGAATTTTATAGGAGCCTCCAAGGTATCTTTGTGTTCATCGGTAAACGTTCTTATCAGGCGGACCGGGCTGTCTTGTGATAGAAAGGAAGATGAAATTTCGACGGAAGGTGTTCCTTGTCCCGATACGACTTTGCAACCGATAGGAGCCGTCCAATCATAACGGGCGACAGTTTCATTCTTGGGAGCCTCGAACGTGGATGTCTCATTGATTTTCATGACAGGGTTGCCTTCTATGCGGTCGGCTTGTGCCTGGGCATATCCGCAAATTGCTAACGAAAGCAACGGAAGTGTCAGCATTCTCTTTTTCATTCTTTTTTCTTTTAAAGTTTATGTTATCAAGTTTTGATGCAACAAAAATAGAGTAAACTTATTAAGAGCCAGTTGCGTTGCTTTTACATTCTTTTTGCAGGGTAGAAATACATCTGATTTCACGTAGAATCTTCGTAAACAGCGCCGTGTGACGGGCTTGTGAAGTAATATAGTTGAAATAAAAAACGGCTTACGAATATCTTTCGTAAGCCGTTGATTTTTATAGTAAAACATCTCTTTATTTCCTTCGTTTTTCCTAAGATGTGCGCAATTAGATTTGCACGGTGCATTTATATAGAGTTATATCAATAATAGGAAGCCTGCTTCCTGCATTATTTACAGCTTGCATAAATTCAGTACATTCTTGTTGTGTCATTTTCTTTTTGAGATAAGCGTAATACAGGAAGTCAAGGGTAGTCAGATAAGTAATACTATTTTGAGAACAATATTCTTTTATGTCCCTTAAATTGCTACTCCCTAAAACATTTTGGTTATCCCTGCAATAAATCATACAGGCACTTTCGCCTTTTCCCAATCTACGTTGTAATGAGAAGTATTCTTTCATAGATTCACCTTTAGGAGAAAAGGTCTCTTTTCTTAATTTTGAGAAGTAGCGAAGATACTTGTCAATGAAATCTCTTGTTTTAGAGTTCTTTGAAATTTTATTGTAAACCACATCCAATACTATATATTATATTCGGGGAATATATCCGGTAATAATGAAAAGTTACCCGCTTCTATAAAATGGATAATCACATCAGCATCGAGTACTATTTTCGTTTTCTTGTGTCCCATTGATACTTATTTTACCGAGCAACTCCATATAATGGCTTTCCGAAATTTTCTCTTTATCGAATAAATTACGTGCTTTTTCTCCAAAATCATCGATAACCAAACCTTCATTTGCAGCTTCGTATAAAGCCGTATCATATCCGAAACATCTTGCAGAGTTTTTTACTCCTACTTCAGCAAATTGGGAACGTGTACTTTCTGAAATGAGGCCTATATTCAACAATCTATACAACAAGGCCGAACGAGAAACAGAGAAGTAATGTTCAAGTTTCAAAATTGTTGCCATAGAAATGCTTTTAGTCTTTAATTCATTCTCCGGTACCAGTTGGCAGATTCCGGATTCAGGCATTAATAATAAAGAAGCAAACATGTCGGCACTTTGTTCTACAAAGTTCTTGCTGTATCCGGGGTTGCATTTGTGCGGGGTAGGCTTTTCTTCTATAAAATCGGAGATTTTTAGAAAGAGTTGCATAATGAGGAGAGAGGGCTTGAAATCAGCGAATTAATCGGAGTATCTTATATTCCCTTTTGAAAAACGACGCTGCAAAAGGCAGATTTGGGCGAGAGTTCCGTTACCTAATCGTTACCTTGCCAGGAGCCTCTAAACCGGCAATATAAACGATTATTTTTCAATGGTTTGCATTGTTCTTCATAACCCGAAATTACTCGATGAATAGTAATTTTGTAACAAAAAATAATCGAGTTATGAGGAGTACCTTTCGAGTTCTGTTCTACACCAAGAACCGGGCCATTAAAAATGGCCGTGTCCCTATCATGGGGCGTATTACCGTCAACGGGACGGCGGCGAGTTTCAGCTGCAAGCGTGATGTTCCCCTTGCGCTTTGGGATGCCAGGGGCAACTGCGCCAAAGGCAAATCCGAGGAGGCAAGGCGGTTGAACCAGGAACTGGAGAATATCAAGGCGCAGATCGGCAAGCACTACCAATATCTCACGGACCATGACACGTTTGTGAGCGCGAAGAAGGTCTATGACCGTTACAACGGCTTTGGCGAGGACATCCATTCATTGATGGAGATCTTCAATATCCAGATCCAGGATTACAAGCGGCAGGTCGGCAAGACCAAGGCTCAAAGCACCTACCAGGGGTTGTTGGATGAGTACAAGTGCCTGTCGCATTATCTGAAGGACAAGTTAGGCGCGGAGGATGTCCCCCTGATGTCGCTGGACGTGGATTTCATCAAGAACTATTACAACTGGATGCTGTCCGTGCGCGGGCTGGCCAAGTCAACGGCCTTCGAGCGCGTCAACACGTTGAAATGGCTGATGTACCTGGCCATGGACGAGGGATGGATCCACAAGCACCCGTTCAAGAAGTTCACATGCAAGCCGGAATACAAGAAACGTCCTTTTCTTTCGGAGGAGGACCTGCAACGCGTTATCAGCGTCAAGCTGAGCTACAAGCGCCAGCAGGCCATCCGGGACATGTTCGTCTTCATGTGCTTCAGCGGACTGGCCCATGCCGATTTGAAAGAGCTAACTTACCGGAACGTCCACACGGATTCGGACGGCAACATTTGGCTGGTTGGAAACCGTGTGAAGACCAAGGCGGCCTATGTTGTCAAGCTGCTCCCGATAGCCGTCGAGCTGATCG
>ERZ779866.1917-NODE-1917-length-19724-cov-3.579338_pt1 | contig 19724 bp, 9 predicted proteins | sample MGYA00511248_ERZ779866 | MGnify/ENA primary metagenome ERZ779866 (study PRJEB29588, sample SAMEA2155758) | human gut metagenome | biome: human gut; feature: human-associated habitat; material: faeces | place: Denmark | collected 2008/2010 ... | reverse complement strand
CAATGGCACCCGTTCCAATATGCGATGACACATCCCCTTGCGCCAATAAGTGACTGTCATCACTGACTGTCCAATCCACCGCAAGGCCTGTGTTTTGCCTTGACACCTCAACCTCAGAATCAACCAATTCGATGGAACCAGTTCCCGACAAGATGTTATCTAAAACAGAACCTTCGTCGAATCCCGAAAGTTTCAATGTTGAAGGATCGGAAATGTCAATAGACACACTGCCTAGCGAATCCTGGTTATTGATTGATAACGTACCATTACCGGTCAAAGCCAAAGAGCCCATGAGAGTGGTATTAGCTCCCGTTACATAGCCCTTTTGTGCATCACCATTACCAAACGCAACGGTTAAATTATTAACTCGACCAGTTAAGGCATCATCACCAATTGCTTGCAGATTACCAATGATTTCAGTCTTGCCATTAAAGTTGATTTGACCACCATCAGCCACTGACAATAAATTGGTTTTGCCTAACAGCCCACCTGTCGCAGTTCCACCAAGCGTCAGCACACCACCATTTGCTACAAATGTGCTTCCGGAATAGTCGTTATCTCCATTCGTGAGGGAAACACCTGCAGCAATAGTCAGGTTGCCCGTACCTATCAATTGATACCCAATGGAACCGTCTTGACCAATCACATAACCTGAGTCTGTCGAACTCAATAACTCGACCTGACTGATGTTAAACCCAACATTTAATTTGTCATCGACAAAAGCGAGACCTCCTAAAGCACCATGTAAACGTGCCACATCAACCAGACCGTTGTCCTTCTGCTGCTGTATGACACGTTGCAATGTTGAACTAGTTGAGCTAACCGCCATGGCGTCAATCATTGCTAAAGAGTGATCCGTGATGCCATCAATCAATGTGACTGATGTGAAATCCGCTCCTAATGCGGCCGCGCCATTGGCATCGGTCATTTTGGACAATGTCGGATCTATAACAAACGTTGTCGTCGTGCCGCTCGTCGTTGAGATTGACGCGCTTTCTCCTTGCAAATGAAGAATGCCCGCTCCACTGCCGAAATCGATGACACCACCAGCCAGGCTCAAATTGCCAAGCTGATTGTATTCATCGCCGATTCGATCATTAACGTTAATCTCCGCATCCGCTCCAGTTTCAAGCGTTGTAGAAGACAAGACTTGATTGTTTTCTGTACCAAAGTTGAAGGAACCATCCAATATGGCAAGTGTCCCTGTAAAATCACCATCTTTCTGACTGGAAGCAAAACTGAAATCTGTACTATCTGTCACCTCAATCCGACCGATTCCAGTGACAAGATTTGTTAATTTATCAGCGGCAAAGTGCAAAACAGATTTAACATTTTCCAGAATAATTGCACCAGTGCCCAATGTCGCTGAGCCAGATAGTGTCAACTCCGACGCAGTGCTATCCGTGCCAATCGACACATCGCCCCGGTAATTTTCATTGGTCGAAGTAACAACTAAACTACTGTTATTGACAATGAGATCACCGTCACCAGTGACCGTGCCAGAGAGCGTATTTGTTCCATCACCTGTGATTGTCAGAACCGTTGACTCATTTAATGTCAGTTGGGCATTATTAAACAATGACAAAGTCCCAACGTCATTCTTACCGGCATTGATGTAATGGCCAGACACGGTCAAACTTGACGTACCGCCCAGGGCACCTTCCGTTGCTTGTAAAGTCGCACCACTTTGAATGTTGGTGCTACCAGAGTATTGGTTTTCAGCGTTGGTTAAGTAAACCGTTCCCCCTGTAATATCTAGGCCACCAACACCAATGACCTTGGCAGACAATGTCTTATCAGCCTGTTCAACAGACTCTTGGGTTGATAACTGCAAAATGTCACTCAGATTGACTTGTGTCAGTACATAACTCAAATCAATATTGTGTTCGTCTTGAACTAGTTCAAACTCATAAAGCCCTTCAGCCACAGGAGTGCCATCCGGGTTAGTGATACTCACTGTTTGAGTGACCTTTCCGTTATCACCAGCCTCAGCAAGATTGAATTTTCCTTCAATATTTTCTGTCGAATTAATCAGTGCTTGGATTAATCCAGCATTATCAGCATGAAGCAATTGTGCATTCGTCAGGTTTTTAGCACCGGAATACGTTGAAGCAAGCACAGTGATAGAGATCTCCCCACCGTTTTCTTGTGCGGAAACTTTTCCAACATTCATTCCGGAGTAATTTGAATTCCATGGTGTCAAATCGGTAAACACAATTTGACTGCCGCTACCCGAGGTTAAGGATGAGATGATGGTATCGCTTGTCGGGTTATACGCTGTGGAAACATTGAGGATGGCGTCAACAATCGTCACATCCGTCCCCGCGACAGTTTGTGCGTTGTTGGTCTGGTTGCCAGAAAGTCGGAAATTTAGATTACTGAGAGTGATATCCCCAGTAAACCCGGTATTGGCTTGACTAAAAGCAAATTCATTAGCGCTCGCCCCGGCGCTTACGAAAAGCTCGCCCGCCCCAGATAGAGCATTTGATAACGTCCAACCGTTGTTACCGGTTAGAGTGGCTTTGCCGGCCAAGGCAATGGCACCCGTTCCAATATGCGATGACACATCCCCTTGCGCCAATAAGTGACTATCATCACTGACTGTCCAATCCACCGCAAGGTCTGTGTTTTGACTTGACACCTCAACCTCAGAATCAACCAATTCGATGGAGCCAGTTCCCGACAAAATGTTATCTAAAACCGAACCTTCGCCGAATCCTGAAAGTTTCAATGTCGAAGAATCAGAAATGTCAATAGACACACTGCCTAGCGAATGCTGGTTATTGATTGATAACGTACCATTACCGGTCAAAGCCAAAGAGCCCTTGAGAGTGGTATTAGCTCCCGTTACATAGCCTTCTTGTGCATCACCATTACCAAACGCAACGGTTAAATTATCAACTTCACCAGTTAAAGCATCATCACCAATTGCTTGCAGATTGCCAACTGTCTGAGAAGTTGAAGCGAAATTAATATGCCCGCCATTGACACTTAACAACGATGTATTCCCAAGAACTCTGTCATTTCCGAGGACTAAGGTACCCGAACCGTCAACTGCTGTCACACCGGTGTAATCATTCGACTGGCCAGCAAAAGTGACGGTTCCCTGATTCGCAATCGTAAAATGCAGATCAACACTACCAGTGATTGTATTGTCAAAGGTTCCCTCTGACGCTGTTAAGGCGACAGATGCGTTACGAGCCTCATAAGCTTGGCCATTTATGGTCAAGCTTCCCAAACCACTGGTGTTATCTAAATCGATTCCATGACCATTGACCAGAGTTAACGCACCGGAAAGATCATTGTTAGCCCCAACAATTCGGCTACGGTCTAAAGTATTCGCACCGTCGTATTGACCGAGTGTTAAACTCACAACCCCGGATAAAGCGTCCCCAGCAGTCGTCTCAAGTCTTCCAAGAATCTGCTTAATGGGGGATTGGTCGCCACCGTTAAAATGGACTTTGCCTTCGTCAATTAATGACAAAAGCTTTGAAACACCAAAACCATCATTCTTTTGTACAGTGACGGTCCCACCTTTAATCGTCGTCTTTCCAGTGTAAGTATTGCTCTGATCATTAGAACCAGCGCCTAAGAACATAGCTCCGGAAAGAGTCAAGTTGCCGGCAACCTGTTCACCATCTTTCTCATAGTCGCTAATAATGGCTGAAAGCGTTTGGTCTGCCTGATCTGTTGAGCCATCTGCGACACTGAGCAATAAGCCTTGGTCGGTTTTATCATCAGCCAGTTGAATGCCTGTCAGCTTGTAGCTGGCTGAAATAATCTTTTCCTTTTCATCAACAGAAATTTTTCCGCCGCCCCAGGTGATATACGCGGCACCATTCTGATATATGGTTTCTCCCCCTGAGACTGCCGAAGACGTCCTGATCAGTTCATCTATTTTATCGCTGCTTTGTACATACTTAATCAATGCCTGATCATACGGTGAATTATCCAACTGCAACAAATTGGATTCATCCGTTAAGTTGGCGCTCACATCCAGCGTCAAACCACCCTCTTCAATTTGGAGGGAGTTAACATATAACAACGGAGTAACACTGGAAGAAGACTCGCCGCGAGCCAACGTAATGTCGGTAAACTGAAGCGTGGCATCATCCACAATAAGGTTATTCAGCAAACTATCTTGCGTATTGGCATAGTCAGCTCCAATCGTCAAAGTGGAACCAGACAAAGCCAAACTTTGGCTCTTTAATAATGTTCTCCTATTCCAAATGCCAGTCTGACTATCATCAATGAAGTCAACGGAGACATTGGTGAAGTGATAGCTACCTTTTGCATTGTCCTCTTGGGTGAAAGTCAAGTTGATCGGTGATTGAGCATCCGACCCATCAACAGCGAACTCCCCAGTATTATCCACACCGAAGAGGAGATGGTTTCCGACTGATAAATCATTTTGGACGTTGACAGTAAAGATTCGACCATCATCAATCGTCAACTGACCATCACCCGTTAAACCATTAACCTTCACTTTATTGGATATTTGAACAGTGCCCTCGTTTGCGAGATTGGCTGTATTGCCCAATGTACCGGTAACAATCAAGCCTGCGCCATCTTTAACAATGGTTTGACCGGTGTAGTCATTTTGATTGTTGGCTATTGTAACGACTCCTGTGCCTCCAATCGTGAGCTTACCGGCAACTCTTTGACCGTCACTGACCCAATCAGTAATCTTGGCACTCAATTGAGCTGCATTGCCTGAGGCATCGGTTGCGTCCAAAATCAAACCGTCGCCTTGCGCATCCGCCAAACGAAGCTCTGTCAAATTAGAGGTCAGAATTAATTTTGATTGATCTTGAACACTTAAACGATTTTCCCAAACACCATAAGCGACAGGTTGATCCGCTGCATTGTTAAAGATTGCCGCAATCTGGCTTTTAAGAGTCTGACCTTGGTAACCGCCGCTGATTCCACCGATCGCATCAATTAATGTACGATTCAACCCATCGTCTGCCACAAGCACGTTAGATGAATTCAATGAATCGACCAAATCAACCGTGACCGACGTGTCTGCATCCAGCTGAACCTTACCGCTAACAGCAACAGCCGCCGCACCTTGATTAGTCAAATCAATGCCAGCAAAAGATAACGAAGAGCTGTCGTCTGCAGACAAACCGGAAAGTGCAATTGAATTACCGTTTTCCCCATTGCCGAAGGCAAGAGAGGCTCTACTTAAAGACACACCTGTGCCACTAAACACCAACGCATTAATGCTATCAGCCTTAGGAAGGTCAACGGAGGAATTATTCAAAATAAAATTGCCGGTAAAACTTTCAGCAGTATTTTCGGAACCGGAGAACGAAAGTTCACCCGCGTTCACAAAAGACAAGGTCCCTTTGTTGCCAGTGATGAGATTTTTTATTTCTGTCGCCTGGGCCTTAGTTTGTTTAACAACTAATGAACCTCCCAAATTATCAAAGTTGACAGTGCCCTCTCCTAATAGTCCTCCGACAGTTTGTGTGTGACCATTTACATTAAAGGTTGTCCCCGTTTTCACCTCTAATGACGAGGTTTGACCCAAAGCGCCATCAGCCCCTAAAGTTAAAGAGTCACTAGAAATGACTGTCTTGCCAGTATAAGTGTTGCCACGATTGGAAAGCGTGATGTTGCCACCATCAAAATTGATAGAGCCAGTGCCTGTCACAAGGGCAGATAAAGTTGCATCGCCATTTACTGCCTGGCTTAAATTCAATGTGTGTTCATTTTGGAGGTTAACTTGCTCCAATTGATATCGAATGTCAAACTGATCGTCATTGTTAACCCAAACGGCAGACCAAAGAGTTTGGGCATCTGGATTTGTTTCAGTGCCACCGTACCAAGCTTGAATCTTCCACTTACCTTCAACGGGGGAGAGACTTGTTCCGTCAGAAACACGGCCCGCGCTAATAATGACTTGATTCAAGTCCCCGTCATCACCATCAAGCAAATTCAAAGCACTGGAAACCGAAACCTTGCCAAACTCAACAGTCCCAGTTCCTGACAATTGATTTCTAATCGTCAACAACGATGAGCTGTCAGCATCACCTAAAATGACTTTATCGAAAATAAGTTTGCCCGAATCAAGAGCCAAATTGTTCAACGTATCTTGGCTATCAACGGTTACAGTTGTACCGGAGTGGGCTGTCAGCGAAACATTATCGAAGAAGGATTCCGCATAACCACTTAATGTCAGCAATGTATCAGTGAGTTCTACTCGACCAGCCCATTGGCTGGAGTTGGCATTACCCACTGTCAGTACACCGCCATTCAAATCAAAGGACAACGTCCCCTCATCACCTTTAATGGCATTGGTAATGCTTAAATTCTGCTCACTCCTATTCGTAACAGTTAAAGTACCGGAACCAAGATCAATCGCCCCGTTGCCACTTATACTACCGACAGTTTGAGTAAAGGAGTTCAGGAGAAAACCTGCGCCGTCATTTACCACCAAGGCACTTGTATTACCCAAGCCATGGGAAGCCCCCAGCGCTAATTGCCCGGACTGAACGGTTGTTGCTCCGTAGTATGCGTTCTCCGGATTTCCAATGATGATCGTTTGGTCGGAATCTGCTGCGAAAGTAATACCACCTTGCCCAATTATCTGAGCGCTTAAGGTTAAATCCTCTCCAGCAGTCGCATTGTCACTTGTGTCAATCCTGAGATTTTCCTCCGATTGAATATCCACCTTCGTCAAGTTGTAGCCGAGACCGAGTCCACTTTGAGTAGGGTTGGCCAAACTTAATGTCCAATCGGTCTTGGCAACCACAGTACCATTTTGTTTATAGTCAACTCCTGTAAGGTTTCCGCTATCATTCAATCCAAAGGTAGCTACAGACGCGTCTCCTGCGATGACTAGGTCAGACTTACCGCTTCCATCGGCCTCAATTAAAAGAACGGTATCTGCTATTGAAAAATCACTTGAGTTAGGCAGATCAATAATGTAATGACCACTTACCTTATCTAACGTCAACTGTGTTTGACCCAACACAAAATTATCAAAGACAATGGAGCTGTTAGTTGTACCACTCAATTGGCTCAAACTACCCAGTTGTGCTCCCGCTCCGCTCAAATGAAGTCCACTGGTTCCGCTTAACGCCAAATCAGAAGTCGACAAAACGGTTGCGGTATTTCCGCTGAGCGTCGCATTGGTATTGATCAGCTGAACATTGCCCTCATAAGGGGAACCCGACGTGAAATTGACATTGGCACCTTCTGACTCAACAATAAAAGTACCTTTAGATTGGGCATTCCCGATTAAATTAACCCCCACATTAATTTGATCTGTGCTACCAGAGTTAAGTCTAAATTCAGCCCCATCATCCACAATCAGACTGCCCGTTCCTGTCAGAGACAAAACGGTCTGATCAAAACCGGCCAAATCTACTTGCGTCCCTTGAGCCAAATTCAACTCTTTGGTATCGCCCATCGCTTTGTTAGCTTGGAACTGAACATTAGCCCCATCAGTTACGTATGTAATACCTTTATAATCATTCTCCTTAGCCCCTGACTCACTGTTTCCAAGAAGAATAGTGGCGCCAGACCCTGTAAACGTTAAATTACCTTCACCGGTTATAAAAGCAGTAAAGTCACTCGCTGCCCCAGTGGTCCCATCGGCTGCTGCTTGCAATCTCAGCCCTTGACCAGTTGTATCAAGTAGTTTTACTTGCTGCAAGTAATAATTGAGCGCCCATTGCTGATCTGCAACTTCTACTAATTTATTGCCAAAAGCCCAAGTGGCCTTGGCCAGTTGTGTATCGCCCTCTTTGATGTCAAGGACCTCAGTGCCCATGTCGACAACTAAATCACTCGCCTCGTCGTTGTCTCCCGTCACCACGATCAAGGTTTTATTTTCACCCTCATCAGCCGTCAGTAATGTGCCGTTTTTGCCGTTGAGAACATCTTCGAAGCCTTCCCCGAAGTCAACAGTCACCTTGGCATTCCCAACAGTGAGGTTATCAACCACTAAATAATCCTGAACGGAGTCGCTGGGATTGAGCTGAAATTCAAGTGTCGCCTCATGTCCTTTAGCCACACTATCGCCACTCATCTCGGTCTTATCAAATTGGTCTGTATAATCAAAACCAACCGCCAAATTGGAAACCGATGTCGTTGTTGGTTGACCATCAACCTGCGCTGATTGAATCTTTAAAACACCGTCTTCGGCCAGTAACAAATGGGCTTGGTTGTTGTGGAATATCGGTGTGGCATTACCCTCTACTTCGGTGTATGCATTCTGAAGAACCACCCAACCGCTGAAGTTTTCACCACTATCCGTGACAAAATCAACACCACCGCCGCCAAAATTAACCCAGAGTGTACCGGCGCCACGAAGCGCATTAGAAACGGTCATCGGCGCATCTTCCAATGTGATGCCGGTGTCTTTCAAATGCAAAAGGCTAGCGCTGTTTTCTAAATTAATATAACCACTGCCAGCGAGAGCGTGAGTCCATTGTTCCGTAGCGCCAAGCTCCAGACCGGATCCTTCTTTAATGTTTAAATTGGATGTATAGGCCCCGTTCAGTTCACTGCCAAAAATATTGTTAGTTGAAGCATGAATGATGACTTCATCATTGATCGTAACATCTTGAAGTTGCTTACCGATAAATGTTTCACCACTATATGCGTTATCCTCTCCACTAACATACAAATGAGCTGAACCTGAGTATCTCTCGTCATTAGCGAAATCCTCACCCTTGTCAACAATATATTCGAAACCACCGGTACCTGTTAATTGAGCAACCAGGTCTTTTTTACTAGTCTCAGTCCCCCCATTGGTATTGACCGAGAAAACACCTTTAGCTGAATCAATTCGGTGAAGAGTTGTAGTAAGTTGAAGACCCGTAATGCCTGAATTTGATAACACGGCCTCAGAGCTTATATAGTATGTGTACGCCCCTGTCTCAGCTTGGAATTCAAGCATCTCTTCACCATTAAACATTACGTCATATCGATGGGAAGTTTCAGGAGTTCCATCTGGGAAGACTATTTCACTGTATAAATCTGATTTTCCAGTGTCATAAGAAGTAACGTCAAAGTTTGGATCGACTTCAAATTGCGTAAAATTAATGCCGTTTCCATTCCCTGGCAAAGCTGGAAGAACAATGGGATTATTATTGTTTAAATTCCCACCAATAACTAAATATTCATCAATAACGAGCGTGCCATCTTGTATCTCTGCCGCAGAAACATTTGCAGTTGCAAGTATCGCTGCACAAATAGCTGCTAACTTAAATTGTGGCTGAAGAATAGAACGCTCGTGATACCCCCCCCAGTTCTCACTGAAGTATGCTTGCGATGGCTTTTTGTAATTTCATTAACCGCTTGAAAAACCTGAAGGGCGTCGTTCCAAATCACTTTGTAGATGGTATTCATATACACACCTTTTAAAAATGGCCTTGTCGCTGAATCGATGGATATGCAAAAGCGAGCCCAACCCAGTGGCTTTCACAATTTAAAACCGACTCGGAGCTCTCAATCAGAAAATCTTGCCTCAATGAAGATCTTCCTCATTTGATGTTATATACAGCGATCAAAGCGTATTGATAACACATTGGCTATAGCGTACAAAGTCTTTAAAACTTCGTCAATAAACTTTCCGCCGAATTATGGAAACTACCCACTTGATTTCATTGATTTTTTCTTGCCCCTCCCTATATTTACCTAATCATGCTGAAAAATAAAAATTGTCACAATTTTTCCAAAATCAACTTAAAAATAGATAAAAATTAAGTAGTTACTTCAGATATTGAAAAAAGTGACCCGCCCCCCTATTCTCTGTTCATCAAAAAATTCGAGAAAAATCGATACTTTACCCCTCCCGGCTTTTTGCACAAAAGCGCTTTTTATTACCTATTCTGGTATTGAAGGGTCTTTTGGTCATGCCTTTTGATAAAACACAAGGATTTTTCAAACAAGAAAAAAGGCCGGATTCCGAAGAACCCAGCCCTAGCAATTAAACCGACAATTCAATTATTTTTTAATCGGCAACATCGCCTTTTGACCTTCGACGCCAACCAACATACAGGCAGCCAGGAAGATCAATTGCGGACCCTTGTAGCTATCCTTGTCGATGAAGTATTCGTCCAAGGTGTGAAATTTTTCAGAAACACCGCCGGAACCCAAGCAGGCCGCCGGGATATTCTTGCTGATCGGCGCATTGGCGTCGGTGGCGGACGGGCCGTATTGCGTCAACTCAATACCCAACACCTTTTGAGCGCTCAAAGCGCATTGAATCACCGGGCAGTCACCACCGCGAGCACCGGCAGGACGATCACCGATTTGCGTCTTGGTGAGTTTCACCATCTTTTCAGGATCCGTGATGCCCCAACGCTTGTTTTCTTCAGCGACACCGGCATCCAACGCTTCAAAAATTTGAGCTTCAAGTTTCAAAAGCTCGTCATTGGAGATGCTGCGGATATCGATATCGACTTCGCAATGCGGCGCAATGGTGTTGACAGACGTACCGCCCTTGATCGTCCCGATATTAAACGTCGTGTACGGCTCTGCCGGCGGCGTCAAATGATCAATCAAGTGACCGGCATGGCACATAGCGTGAATAGCGCTCGGCACTTGACCGAAGTTCATGAAGCTGTGACCACCCGTGCCATCAATGGCGACACGCCAACGATGGCAGCCGACGCCACCATTAACAACAACCCCTTCGGAGAAGGAATCGATGGCGATGTAGCCGTCAACCTGACGATCACCCTTGACCATGTACTTCGCGCCGCGGATGTCGCCGTTACCTTCTTCGCCCACCGTTCCGACAAACAAAATGTCGCCTTCGGTTTTGATGTCGGCTTCGTTAAAGCAACGGATCAATTGCAAAAGCGCGCGGCAACCGCTCGTGTTGTCACCGATGCCCGGTGCATAGTAGGTATCTCCTTCACGGCGAACGGTCACATCGGTGCCCTCGGGAAACACCGTGTCCATATGAGCGTCAATCACCAAAACCGGACCGTTGCCCGAGCCTTTGCGCACACCGACCACGTTGCCGATGCCGTCAATCGTGACGTCGGTTAAACCGTATTCTTTCATGCGACGAGCGATTTCCTTGGCTCGTGTTTCTTCATGAAAGGTTGGCGAAGCCACTTCGCACAACTCAACTTGTTCAGCCATCGCGCGGGCAGCCTGCTCTTTGGCGATTTGCAACCCTTTTTGCACCTTGGGATTTTCGGAAAGCGCCTTCATCGCTGCGACGACGGATTCGTCAACAGCGGGCACTTCGGGATGAAGACTATCAGACATGGGTTTTCTCCTTTCGTATAAGAAACACTACCGGTTTGTAATGTAGCACCGTTCGCTCCTCAATGGGGAGTTGCCTTTTTGTAAAGATTCTTTTTTCTTTGTCATAAATTCAAAAAGCGCCATGAAATGAAGCCTTGAAAAAACCAAAGACCGATAAAATAAGAAAGATGTGTCACTGATGGACTCGTCATATTTGGCGACCATCATTTTTCGGAGAATACCCATGGACCAAACATTGAAAGCAAAAATTGATGAGCTGATCCCGACGCTTGCCGCAGTGCGTCGCGATCTTCACAAGCACCCCGAATCCGGTTGGACGGAATTCCGCACCGCCTCAATGGCCATCAAGAAGATGCAGTCGTTGGGCTACCAAATCACGATGGGCGCTGACGCTGTCGATCGTGATTCAATGATGGGCGTGCCTTCTGAAGAAGTGCTCAAAAAGCACATGGCTCGCGCGGTGAGCCAAGGCGCCGATCCCGCTTTGGTTGAAAAGATGGCCGGCGGCATGACGGGCTTTTGGGCCGACATGGACTTCGGCGGCGAAGGACCCTTCCTTGCCGTTCGTTTTGACATGGACTGCAACGACGTCTCCGAATGCACTGACGCCGATCACCGCCCGAACATGGAAGGCTTCGCTTCCGTTAACCCCGGCGCCATGCACGCTTGCGGCCACGACGGCCATATGGCGATCGGCTTAGCCTTGGCTGAAGTGGTCGCGTCCATGCGCGATAAATTCCAAGGCAAGATTCGTTTCATCTTCCAACCGGCCGAAGAAGGCGTTCGCGGTGCGACGCCGATGGAACGCGCCGGCGCTGTTAAGGGCGTTGACGAAATCTTCGGCATGCACATCGGTTTTCAAGCCAATAACATCGGCAAGGTGATTTGCGGCACGAAGAACTTCTTGGCGACGACGAAAGCGGACATCACCTTCACGGGCGTTCCCGCTCACGCCGGCAATGCGCCGGAAGAAGGCAAAAATGCCCTCTTGTCTGCCGCCACGGCCCTTTTGAACATGCACGCCATTCCCCGCTCCGGCAAGGGCGACACGCGCATCACGGTCGGTAAGTTAAATGGCGGCGAAGGTCGCAACGTGATTCCGCCCAAGGCCACGCTTGTGCTCGAAACCCGCGGCATCACGTCGGCTCTTGACGAATACATGTTCGGTGAAGTCAAGCGCATTGCCAAGGCCGCCGCTGAAATGTGGGGTTGCGGCTACTCTATTGATCTCAAGGGTGGCACGAAGAGTGGCGAATCTGACCTTGAAGTGGCCAAAGTCGTCGCTGAAGAAGCCCGCGACATGGGTTGCTTCACCGACATCATTGAAGAGCAAAACTTCGGCGCTTCCGAAGACTACTCGCACTTCATGAGCACGGTGCAAGCCGCCGGCGGCAAGGGCACCTACGTTCAAGTGGGTTCCACGCTTCGCGCCGGTCACCACAACAGCCACTTCGACTTTGACGAACAATCGCTTGCCAACGCGCTCGAATTAATGAGCCGTTGTGTCTATCGCACACTCGCCAAATAATCCGTTGAGCTTCTAACTCTCGGCTAGGGCCGGCCATGCGCCGGCCCTTGTTGTATTTCTCTCAGAACGCTTCCAATGTTTTTATCAGACGTCAATGCTAACCCTCGGCTTAAAAAACATTGGGACGAATCCGACATTGGCAAAAACACCTATGCCAATGTTGCTAAGCACAAGCGCTTGGAGTACTTTGAGTTTCTGCTGTAGAAAAAGGAAGTCCTATGCCCCAGTATCTGCTTGCCATGACCATTTTCGGGACAATCGGTCTTTTTGTTCGCTATATCGAGCTACCGTCCGCGCTAATCGCTTTTTGTCGTGGGGTTACCGGAACCCTCTTTCTATTATTGGTTCTGTGGCTATTGAAGAAAAAATTGAATCGCCAGGCGCTTTCTGAAAATGCCAAGATGCTGGCAGTTTCCGGCATCGCGCTCGGCTTTAACTGGATTTTTCTTTTTGAAGCCTACCGTCTAACAAGCATCGCGAGCGCCACCTTGACTTATTACATGGCGCCGGTCATCGTGATCGCCCTGTCTCCGTTCATTCTTAAAGAGCGAGTCAAAGCGTTTCAGTGGCTGTGCGTGGCCATCGCCTTATTGGGAATGAGTTTCATCGCCGGCATTTGGGAAGGCTCTGCCGGCACCGGTTTGAAAGGCATTGTCATGGCGTTCATTGCGGCATGCTTTTACGCCGGCATCGTCATCAGCAACAAATTCATGAAAAACTTGGGGCCCTACGACTCCTCGATTGCCCAATTGGCGATTTCGGCTTTGGTGTTGATTCCTTACTTATGCCTAACCATCACTCCTTCGACGCTTCACGCTGACACGATGACCGTTTTATTAACGCTCACCGTCGGCATTGTTCACACCGGCCTCGCTTATTGGCTTTATTTCTCAGCCCTACCCACCTTAAGCGCCTCACGCATCGCGATTTTTGCTTACATTGATCCGGCCATTGCCATTGTCTGTTCTGTTTTCATTCTCAAGGAACCGATTTCAGGATTGGGCATTGTGGGAGCTATTTTAATTTTAGGGGCCACCTTTGTTTCAGAAATCGTGGGCATGCGACAAAAAAATCGTTAAGCTTTTTTCAATCCCCCAATCACGTAAAGCGAGACGGCCACCAAGATACACGCTAACGCCAAGCACTCCGCTCTCGTGACAACTTCTTGAAAGACAAAAATGCCCAAAAAGAAGGTGATCACGGGACTTAAAAATTGGATGATTCCCAGCACGGTCATAGGCAATTTTTGCGCCGCGAGCGAAAACAAAATCATGGGCACCGAGGTCACAATGCCGGTGCCCAGCAAATACCAGCTCAATCCGGTTTCAAAGCCGCTTTCAAAGCGCCCCCAATACAATCCCTGAGCCCCATACAACAAAAAAGCGAGAGCCGGGAAAAACATTAACAAGTGTTCAATGGCGACGCTTTTCATCGGATCAATCACAATCAGTTTTTTGAGTGCGCCGTACGTCGCCCAGGTCACAGAAACACTCAGCGCATACCACGGGAATCGATCCAAGCCGCCGATTAATACCGCGACGCCCAGCACGGCAAAAGCGATCGCAATTTGGCGCAGCCGAGAAACTTTCTCAGAAAAAAAGACTAAGCCGATCGTCATGGTCGCGATAGGCGTCAAAAAAGTGCCAAGGCTCAACTCCACCACATGGCCATTGTTGACACCCATGATGTTGATCAACCAATTGGCTGAAGCGAAAAGCGTGGCAAGCAACAAAATCCAAGCCCGCGTCGCGATGGGCGAAGCGAGCATTTCTTTAATCAATGTCAACGTCTTGCCTATCTGCCTCTGAAACAACAAGATACCGATGATAAAAACAAACGACCACACAATGCGGTGAGCCAAAATTTCCACCGAGGTGGCCTCTGCCATCAACCGCCAGTAAAGCGCTATCAGCCCCCAAATGCTGTATGAGGCAAGAGCCGCGAAAAGACCGACTTTCGTTGAATCTTTTGTCATCGTTGACCTTTCAAAATCTAGCCAAAAGGATCTGGTTAATGAGTGTACTCCGACTGACGATGCGACTACAATCGAAAAAGCAATCAATTATTGGGAGCCGTCATTATGATCAAACCTCTAACCATATTATGTCTTCTCGGTTCGTTTTCATCGGCGTTATGGGCAGCCGAGCCTGTCAGTCCGCAACCTGCGACCCCGCTGACCTATGAGAACCCCGCTTACCACAAAGTTGTGCCTGCACAGGCCCGAGAAATGATGCGAAAAGGAGTTGTGGTCATTGACGTGCGCATGCCGGTCGAACGACTCAAAGAGGGATTTATCAAGGGATCTGTCAATGTTCCGCTTCCCTACCTGAAACCCGGCGCCGTGCTCTCAGCCCAACCGGATCTCAATCAACCGGTTCTCGTGCACTGTAGAAGCGGCGTTCGCGCAGAAGCCGCCTCAAAAATTTTGATTGAAACCGGCTACAAGCACGTCTACAACATGTACGGGACGCTCCAGTGGCCATTTGGTCTGCTAAACGCACCACAATCCAAGCAATAAATTCCAAGGAAAAATCAATCCATGTTAAAAAATATCACGGCAATTGCCCTCTCACTCGGCCTAGCTTTCGGTTCCGCTCAGGCCTGCACAGGCATCTCGCTAGAAAGTGCGGATCAATCGCAAATTGTCGCCAGAACCATTGAATGGGGAGCCTCCGTTTTAAAAACGGATATTGTTTTAGTTCCACGCAAGCACTCGGTGCAGACGCAAACCGCCGAGGGTCCCGGCCTGCGATATCAAACTCACTTCGGTTTTGTGGGGTTAAGCATAGAAAGTGAAAATTTTGTTGTAGAAGGCATCAATGAAAAAGGGCTCTCAGCGGGACTCTTTTTCTTCCCGAAATACGGCCGCTACCCGGATTACGATAAAAACCAATCATCGCGCACCATCGGTGACATGCAATTCGTGGCTTATGTGCTCGGGCAATTCGACTCCGTAGAGTCCGCCCGGCAGGGAATTGCCAACCTGCGCCTAGCCGAAACCATCAAAGGAGCGGGCACGGTGCATTTCCGCATAGCGGACTCCACGGGCAAGCAAATCGCCGTGGAAGTCATTGATGGAAAAATGCAAATCATCGACAATCCATTAGGCGTGTTGACCAACTCACCCGATCTGCGCTGGCATTTGACACACCTTAACCAGTACATGAATTGGCAAACCGGATCGCTTGCGGATCGATCCTTCGGTCCGCTTAAGCTCAGTCAATTTGGTGTTGGGGCGGGTCTTCAAGGGGTCCCCGGCGACATTTCGCCTGCCTCGCGCTTTGTGAGGGCCGCCATTATGCAAGAAACCGCCCCTAAACTCGCTGATGCCAAAGAGGCTGTCCTTTACAGCTTCTCGATACTCAATAGCTTTGACATTCCGATCGGCTTGGAAATGAACGGCACCCAAAAAAGCAATCCCTTGATATCGGCCACGCAGTGGACAAGCTCAACGGACATGACTCACCGCAAGCTGTATTATCGAAGTGCGCTCAATGCTCAAATCCGCATGATTGATCTCAATGACATTGACTTCAGTCAGGCTCGCTATGGTGTCCAACCGCTAGAAACCGTCAGCGAACAGCCCATTGAAGCGTTGACGCTTCAAGCGAACTCTAAGAAAAAATAGCCTACGATACAAGGGTTAATCCTATTTCTAGGTAAAAAAGCTTAGATCAAAAAGAATCTTTCAGGGAAAGTATGAAGGCAGTGAAAAAGGGCTTTCAGTAAAATGGGGCGCAACCCATTCTTATTAACTACTTTCCCGGGGGATTGTTATGACTCTACTGAATTGGCTTGCCGTGGTAGTCGTTATTTTAACGATTGCGGCATTGATCAAGCGTTATGAAACGCGCTTGGTCCTCTTTACGGCCGGCCTAGTCTTATGCTTGATGTCATTGCAACCGATGGACGCCTTCAACGGCTTTGCCAAATCCATGACCAACAGCGGTTTGATCATGGGTATTTGCGCCTCCATGGGCTTTGCATACGTCTCGTCCTACACGAAGTGCGACCAACACTTGGTCGCCCTGCTCTCCAAGCCGATTCGCGGTTTGGGCATTTTCTTGATTCCGGTTTGCACGGCCGTGACGATGTTTGTTAACGTCGCCATTCCGTCGGCTTCTGGTTGCGCTGCTGCCGTGGGTTCCACGTTGATCCCTGTGATGCTTCGCGCCGGCATTAGACCCGCCGCCGCTGCCGCCGCTGTGATGATGGGTACCTATGGTGGCGTTATTTCACCGGGGTCTGCCCACAACGTGTACATCGCCAAGATTTCCAACATGGAAATCATGGATTTCATTGCTTTGCACTTGCCGTTTAGCTGCGTGATCTACGCCATCGGCATCGTCGGCATCCTTGTGATGTGCTTGATCTTCCGCGATAAGGGCGAAGCAACCGACAACATCCAAATCAGCACCGAACACGAACAAATTCACATCGAACGTCCGAACCCGATTTACGCTTTCGTGCCGTTGATCCCGATCGTGATCCTCGTTCTCGGTAACACTTGTGTTCCGATCATCAAGATGGGCGTGGCTCAAGCCATGGTCTTGGGCGCTGTTTTGACGTTGATCATCACCCGCGTGAATCCGCAAGACTTCTCCAAGTCGTTCTTTAACGGCATGGGCAAAGGCTACGGCAACATCTTAGGTATCATCATCGCCGCTGGCGTGTTCGCTCAAGGTTTGCGTTCTGCCGGTTTGATTGACACCTTCATCGCCGTTTTGCGTGAATCCAATGACATCGCTCGTTGGGGTGGTTCTTTGGGTCCGTGGTTCTTGGGCACGATCACCGGTTCCGGTGACGCCGCCACGTTCGCCTTTAACGAAGCCGTCACGCCGCACGCTGCCTCCTTCGGCATGGACGTCCCGCACTTGGGTGCCTTGGCCTTCTTGGCCGGTGCCTTGGGTCGTACCTCTTCGCCGATTGCCGGTGCTATGGTGATTGTGGCTGGTATCGCTATGGCTAACCCGATTGAAGTGGCTAAGCGCACGATCGTTCCGTGCTTTATCTCCACGGTCGTCTTGGCTTTGATCATCGTCTAGTTCGTTTGATCTGAACCCTTCAAAGTCAAACAGCGTCGCTTTAAAGCGGCGCTGTTTTTTTAACAAGTGATCTCTTTGACACCATCTTTATTAGAGATGTCATCGCCAGGCGAAAATTCGCGATGTGGAACTATTTCAGAAAGTTCTGCAATTTCTTTGAGCAAATCGGTCATCCGGTCTCCATCGCCTCGCTTTCTAGATTTCTAAAATCGGAAGGAAGAGTTCCGAGTAAGGAAACACCAGTCAATTTTATTGATGCGGCTTGTGAAGCATTTACTTTTGAAAAGTTGGACTTTGAGACCTCGACGGGCAAACAAATGCTCGCCTTTTATCACAAATTCTACGCAACCGATCACGGGCTACGGCACGCTTTGTTTTTATCAAACCTACTCAATATTGATCAAATTTTAGAAAATATCGTCGCTATAGAGTTACGTCGAAGAGGCTGGAAGGTCAGTACTGGTAGAGTGCCTTCTTTGCAGAGACCCTCTAAAGAGCTTGAAGTTGACTTCATCGCCCGAAAAAACAATCAAACGCTCTATGTTCAAGTGGCTTATTTGTTAGCAAGCCTGGAAACGGAAAATCGCGAGTTCGGAGCACTATTGTCTAGTCAGGATAATTTTCCAAAATTAGCAATTAGCCTGAATTCCACATTAAGTCCCCATAAAGCATTGAACATCAAGGGGTTCGCTAATGGCTTCTGTCAAATTGCTGAAAAAAAAGGACTGACACCCATATCAGTGTCAGCCCTGCGTCAGTTATTTTTAAGCGAAATTTCTAGATCCAAATCTGCCCACGGTAACGCAACCAGCGATCTTCGATCCGACGACCGGCGCGGCGTTCGATACTCTCGATCGCGGCGATACCGGCCGCATACATCATTTCGCCCGCCTGAACCGATTTTACAATCTCCTCAGGCGTCAAAGCGGCGAATTCAGAAACTTGGCCGTCGTAATTATGAGGTGTCAATCCCTTCTTGATCGTCGCATCATAGCTTAAGACCTGCTCACGCAAGAACCCCTCAGGAACGACCAGCTCTTGAACAAAACGAGCGCCCTCGGTGAGCTCGACGTCTTCAGCGACAAACCCGGCTTCTTCATAAAGCTCACGATAAAGCGCCTGCTTGGGCTCTTCACTCGCTTTCACAAGGCCTGCGGTCATGCTATCCCAAAGACCTCCGCCAATGGGTTTCTCATTCAAACGCTTGCCGAAAATCATGCGACCATCTTCATCGTAACCTGTGACACGCACGGAAGTGGTCATCAAGCCCAGCACTCGCGTCAACTCCCTAGGGGCTTGACAGAATACCGGATCCAAAGGACCGGCTTTGACATCAACGAGTTCACTCGCCGGATTTTTCACGATTCCCAATTGATGCAAAAGCGCGGCCGCTTTGCGCATGGCATTGGTTTTTGTCTGCATGGTCGCCAATGCCTCATCAGCCATGATGAGCTGATTGTTTTCAACGCGAAACTCACTGGAAATGGTCGCCATCTTCAATGCCACCTCTTTACTGAGATAGCCGATGGTCTCCCCGGCCGCTTTAAAAAGGAAAATTCCCTCGGGCAACGGCTGAGTCACCTTTTCTTTCAATGCCTTATAGACGCTCTCAAGCGACAAGACTTCGTACATGCTCAAAGAGGATTGCGTCATAACAACACACCTTATAAAAATGTTGGTAGCTTTACCCTTATTTTAAGCTTCGGGACGCATGTGCGGGAAGAGCAAAACATCACGAATGCTCGGCGCATCGGTTAAAAGCATCACAAAGCGATCGATGCCGATCCCACAGCCACCGGTCGGCGGCAACCCAAACTCAAGCGCGCGAATATAGTCGGAATCGTAGTACATGGCTTCATCGTCGCCGTGAGCCTTCGCGTCAGCCTGTGCCTTAAAGCGAGCGGCTTGAT
>ERZ779866.1915-NODE-1915-length-19736-cov-155.988364_pt1 | contig 19736 bp, 21 predicted proteins | sample MGYA00511248_ERZ779866 | MGnify/ENA primary metagenome ERZ779866 (study PRJEB29588, sample SAMEA2155758) | human gut metagenome | biome: human gut; feature: human-associated habitat; material: faeces | place: Denmark | collected 2008/2010 ... | reverse complement strand
TGTTTCTAATTTTCGTAAATGGAATGCCTTAAAGTATTTATCTTGTGAACCATTAGAAGTTTTTGACCCTACTTTTAAAGGAAAAATTAATACTACTTATGGTTATAATATTTCTGGTGAACAACATAAGTTAGATTGTATTCGTCTTACTAAAGAATTTCTTTATGAAGAAATTGGTAAAGATGAATTTGGAAATACTTTAAGAAACTTTCATAGAATATATGATTATCAAACAATTCTTGAATTAAAAAAATGGAGTGTTAAAGGTAATTATGACCGTGTTTCTTCTATGCTTCTTAGAGGTATTGAATGGAAAGCTATGAATCTTAAAGCTCAAGATGAACTTAGTAATCGAAAGCAACTTAATAGTGAAAATATTGATGATTATGATAGTAATATACTATCAAGACCGTGGTTTTAATTAATAATATAATTATATGAGAAGTAACGTACAAGAATTTGATTTTCCTTTACAACGCATTCCAAGCGATAAAAAAGATGCTGCTTGGGCAGCTAATTGTTGTGATTGGATTATAGCTCAAGGTATTGCTAATAGAGGTGATAATTCAGAAATAGAAATAAAATATGCTATTCTTAATGGTAATATTCCCGATGAATTTTATAAAAAGATACTAAATCCTTATAATGCTACTCAAGAGAAATTTAAACGTTTTCCTGCTACTATGCGTAATTATGATTTAATGAAAGGTATTATAAGAAGATATGTTAGTGAATATATTAAGAATCCTCATGATTTTATTGTGGGAGCTAATAATCCAGAAGTAATGCTTGCTCGTAATCGTAAACTTAGACAAGAATTATCTTTACTTGTTCAACAACGTATTTCTGCTCGTATTCAACAAAGTTATCAAGAATGGATTAACGGTGGTAATGATCCTCAACAATTTAATCCTCAAGATTCTATTGATGTTGAAGCTTTTACAAAAGAATTTAATGAGAATTATGTAGATGATATATCTGCACAAGGTCAAGAGATTCTTAATGTAATTCGGGATATTACTGATGATGAAATATTTTATGCAAGAGCATATTTTGATTTTGTGAGTTTTGGTGAGTGTTATACTTATGCTGATGTTGTTGGTACAAAATTAGTTAAACGAAATATTTCTCCAAGAGATGCTTATCCTATTAACACAGATAGTTCTTTTAGAGAAAATGACGATATGTTTGCTTGTAGACGTAAAATGTCTTATCAACAAATTATTGATGAATTTGATGATTATCTTGACGATAAACAACGAGATTTTCTTAATACTTATTATGCTAAACATTCTCCAGCTAATACTAAAGATTTAGTTTTTTCCACTTATGAAAGTTATTTTCCAGATGTTTGCCAAAAATATAGTATAGCTGATAGAGAATTATTTAGACGTTCTCCTAATATGCAAAGAGACTATAATATGGATTTATATGATGTTTGGCATGTAGTTTGGAGAGGTGAAGTAAGAAGAGCTATTGTAACGTTTGTTAATGAAGCTGGTTTAATAGATAGTAGAGTTGAGAATGATGATTATGTACTTAATGTCTCTACGGGGGATATTTCATTAGAATATGTGTATGAACCGCAAGTTTATGAAAGTGTTCGTATTGGTGGAAGACATGATGCTATTTATCCTTATGGAGCGAGAGCTATAGCTTATAATCGTAATGGAAAATTACCTTATAACGGCATTAATGAAGTTCTTCCGGGTTTTGGAAAGTTTAGTATTGTAGATATAGTTACTCCTTTTCAAGTATTTTATAATATTGTAGCTTATCATAGAGAAATGGTTATTGCTAAAAACAAACTTAATATTCTTATGATAGCTAAATCTTTATTAGGTAAATATCCTGAAGAAACTATTTATAGAATGCTTGCTGATGGTATTTTGTATATTGATGATGAAAATGATCAAGGAATGCTTAGAGCACAGCAAGTTCGTACGCTTACTGCTTCTTTTGGAGATTATATTGCTCAATTAAGTTCTTTACTTAATGAAATTCAACAAACTGCTAATATGCAAGTTGATATGACTCCTCAACGTTATGGTGAAATTGGTAATTATGCTGGAAAAGCGTCTACCGAAGAAGCTATTGTTAGAGGTAGTATGGGTAGTGTTATTATAGAATTTATGATGGATAATCTTCGTGGTTATGATTATAATCGAGATATGGATTATTCTAAACTTGCATGGATTGACGGTCTTGATACTGCATATAGAGATTCAGCAGACGGTAAATTAAAGTATATTAGTCTTGATGTAGATAAGCATATATATGCTGATTATGTTATTAAAGCTAAAAATTCTACTAAAGAACAAGAAAAACTTAATCAACTTAAACAATTTGCATTTAATGCTTCTCAAAATGGTGATAGTATGATGGCTATTGCTGCTATTACTGGAGATAATGTTGCTGCTATTAGTAAACTTATTAAAAAGTTTCAAGAAGAAAAAGATGCTCATGAACAACAACTTAAACAAATGGAACAACAAACTGAACAAATGCGTCAAGAATTTGAACTTAAAAAGATTGCAGCTAAAGGAGAAGAAGATAGAAAAACTAAAGAACTTGAAGGTTATATTGATCAACAAATTGAACTAATTCGTGCTGATGCTAATATGATAACCTATAATGCTGAAGTAAGTGATGCTAACAAAGAAGCTGGTATTGATAGACTTAATGAAGCTCGTTCAAGAGTTGAACAAGATAAAGTAGCTTTAGATAGACAAAAGACTTTATTAGATATGGTTAATAAAGAACGAGATAGACAAGTTAAAATGCACGATATTGATACTAAATATAAGATTGCTAAAGAGAATAAAAACAGATATGATTTTAAAGGTAAATCTAAGAGTAAAAAGTAAGTTATTGATATAGTTAGTTATATTGTTGCCCTATTTTGATGTATCAAAAGCGATATGTTGGAATAGGGCAAATTATATTCATAAATAGCTATTTTTAGCTGTAATTTAGACTTTCTTTTTCAACGTTATCAAATATTCAAGGTAAATAAAAATCAAGCTAAAAATAGCTTCAAAAACAGCTTATATAACATAAACAGTATAGATAATATTATAGTTGTTGACGATTATACTGTTTATGTTTTTGAAATAAATATTGTTTGTGATATAGTTTGTGCTTATATTCGTGATAGTAAACTATAACAAAATAATAACGATTATGGATTTTAGTTTTGGTGATGGCCAAATGCAAACCGATAACAATAACGGTGCTGGCGATGTGAATAACACAAGAAACAATGTTACTAATATTACTAATCAAACTGTAGCTCCAGACGATGATACTACTAATCTTGATGATATTAATAATGGAGATAATAGTAACAATAATGATGACAAAGGAAACAATAACAATGATGACAAAGGTAATGACAAAGGAAATAATGATGGTAATGATAAAAGTACCGACAATGATGATTCCGAATTATCGCAAGGAGATGTTGTAGAAATTGGAAATAATTCTTATACTGTAGATGATAAAGGTAATCTTGTAGATGCTTCTGGAAATATATTTAAAGAAGCTAAAGATGTTAAGTCTTTTCTTGAAGGACTTGATAAAGTTGACAACAATACTGAAGAATTAAATATTCAAAGTATTCAAAATGCTATAGGAATTACTGTTACAGATGAAAATGATAAACCTGTTGAATTTGAAAATACAGTAGAAGGAATTAAATCTTATATGAATGCAGTTATAGAAGCTGCTAAAGAAGAGCATTATGAAACTGCTATCAACACATTATATCAACGTTATCCTATTTTAAATGATGTACTAAATTATTATATTGCTAATGGTAATTCTCTTGAAGGATTTGGAGAAGTTCCTGATAGAAGTGGAATTACAATTGATGATACTAACGAAGCACAACAAGAATATATTATTAGAACTGCTTGGAGTGAACAAGGAAGAAAAGGTAATGTAGATAACTATATTGCTTATCTTAAATCTAATGGTACTTTAGCTGCTATTGCAAAAGAAGAACTTGAAGGTTTGCAAGAATCTGATAGAGCTTATAAAGAAGAAATGGAAAAGCAAGCTAAAGAAATTGAAGATAAACGGATTGCTGATACTGAAAAATATTGGAACGGTGTACATGATGTAATTAAGAATCGTAATATTGCTAGTTATCAAATTCCAGAAAATATTATTATTAGTCGTAATGGTGAGAAAATATCTGCTTCTCCAGAAGACTTTTTTAATTATATTTATAGAGTTGACGAAAATGGACAATCTGCTTATGTAAAAGATTTGTTACAAGAAACTCCTGAAAGTCGTAGAGATGATGAAATTCTTCGTGCTTATCTTAAATTTGTTGGTGGAAATTATTCTAATCTTGTAGATATGGCTATTAATAAAGCTACTGTAAATAAACTTCGTTTTAAAGCTAAAGAAAAGTCTACTTCTTATAGAGTAACTAAACCTACTAATAATAATCAAAAGAAAGATATTAATTTTAGTTATTAATAGTATTTTAAAAAGAATTTAGTTATGTTTTACAAAATGCGTGTACTTTCACAGGGAAAGTATGATGATAGAGGATATTCTAATGAAGATAGTATCTCTTATCTTCAGCTACAAAAACCTGCTGAAATAAATGGATTTATTACTTATAACTACGGTATGGACGATGACCGTTTTCCTTTGACATTTATGACAGAAGGTCAAGGGCAAGCAGGTACTGTTGATGTTCATACTGTTCAATGGGTTTGGAATACTATGGGTCGTATGAAGTTTACTGATTTCATTACTCATTGCGATATTCCTGCTGGTGAAAAAGCTGGTCTTGGTGGTGCTGAGATTGAAATTCATACCAGTACTCATTGGTTTATTGAACAATATGGCTTGATTGGTCCTGATGGTCGTACTCAAGTTCGTATTCAAAAAGATCTTGGTGAATCTCCTTATGGATATGCTTATCTTATTAAATTAACTAATCCTGATCCTAATGCTTACATTTCTGAAGATTTACTTGCTGTAGGTAAGTATTGGAGTTTAGCTGCTCCTACTGTTTCTGAATCATATTCTAAAGGTAATAGAAGTAATTCTATGGGGCCAGGTAAAATGACTTCTCAACTTGAGTTCCATCGTTATTCTAAAGAAATTGCTGGTAATTTGGCAAATACTGTTACTGAATATGAATTTAAAGACAATAATGGCACTACTAATCGTCTTTGGATTAATGAAGAGATGCGTCAATTCCATATTCATATGCGTGTTATGAATGAAGAACGTCTTTGGCTTGCTGAATATAACCGCAATATGAATGGAGAAATTGCTCTTAAAGATCGTGATAATGGTAAACCTATTCCTCATACTTCTGGTATGCTTGAGATTTGTCGTGAATCTAATTATGATACTTATGGAGAATTTTTAACTCTTAATAAGATTAAACGTATTGTTGGCGACGTACTTGATCGAGATACTGATAGTGGAACTATGGATATTGTTCTTATGGGGGGTAAAGGCTTTATTGAAGATTTCGATGACGCTATGAAAATAGACGCTAAACAAAACGGTTTCTTGACTCCTCTTGGAGATAAAGAAATTGGTACTATGAGCGGTGGTCTTGAATATGGCGCATATTTCCGTAAATATAAAACTGTTGAAGGTCATACTATTACAGTTAAACATTGTTCTTTCTTTGATAAAGGAACTATTGCAGAAGCTGCTAAACAGAATGGTGAAATTCATCCTCGTACAGGTCTTCCTATTACTTCTCACCAAGCATGTTTTATTGATTTTAGTTCTTATGATGGAGAACGTAATGTTCGCATTGTTCGTCGTAAAGGACAAATCTATAAAGCTAAAGTGTTTAAAGGTATGAGTGATATTCCTGCTTCTTGGGGAGTTCCTGATAGTAATTATATTTCTACTGAAATAGATATGAGTAGATATGAAATTATGTCTTCTCTTGGTCTTCAAGTTAATAATTCTACCAAGATGTTCCTTATTAAGTGTGAACTGTAATTTTAACTTATAAATTTAATTCATATGCAAAATAGTTCTGACAGTGGTATGACATTTGGATTTAATAAACCAAATACCGAAATAAATAAACAGACAGTTAATGATTCTGTTCAATCCCCTGTAGAGGAAGTTGATACTGTTCAACAACCCACTACTTCTAAGATTGATATAGAAAAAGGTGCTGACAGAGAAGATTTAAGTGAAAATCAACCTTATACTGATGTTCGTTCTATAACGATTATGCTTGTTAAAAATACTTCGCTATATCGTAAAGTAAATGATAAAGTACTTCCTAAACGTATTGATTATATTGGAAGTTGTTTTAATTCGTCTAAGGTTATTTCAGCTAATCAAGAAGAAGTCAACGCATATTTTCCAAATCTTGTTGGTCTTTCTCCTAATGATCCTTCTTTTATGTTAAGAGTAAAACAATATCTTAATAATATTCGTATTCCTGTTGATGAATTAGGAAAAACATTTGATATTAGTTTTTATTATCATCATAAGAAAGATTATTATAAATTTAAAGCTAAAGAAGAGGCTATTGAAGAGACTTATCAAAAAGCTCCACGTAGAGGTGATGTTGAAATTAAAGCAGCTATTAAAGCTAAAGTTAATGCTCTTAATCTTCTTGAATCTCAAAAACATAAAGTTGGTTATCCTATTAATGTAGAAGATTATCTTATGTATAGACACTGCTTGTTGTATCATAGTGTAGCAAAAGATATGTCTATTATTAATTCTGATACTTCTATACGTTTTTATTTTAAAGATGATAAGAAAGAAGCTGATAAACTTCGCAAATATAGACTTGAAGTTAATAAAGCAAAATCTAATTATGTTGCTTGTATAGCTGATAGTGTTTTATTTGAAGCTGTTTATATTCAATATTGCGTTCTTAATTCTTTGCCTGTTCTTACTTATTTGAATAGACCACAACTTGATAAGGAAATTGATTTGGATAAATTTAGTTCTAATGAACCTGTTAAATTCAACAAAATAGTATATAATAAGGATATTAAACTTATGGCTGTTATTGAAAAACTTATTGCTCGTGGAGAGTTAGTTCGTTCTCAATATAGTCAAAATATTACTACTACTGATGGAGAATTAATAGGTGCTAATACTGGAGAAGCTATTGCTTGGTTTAAAGATCCAAAGAATGCTTCTATGGTAGCTGCTTATAATCATAAATTAAATCTTATTTGATATGACTATACAGGAAATGCACAATGAGTTTAGAACGTTTGGGCAAGTAATGGGTTTACAACTTGTTAGAGGTATTCTTCCAGAGTCTATAGACGTATATCTGAATGCAGCAATTAATGAAACTGTTAGAAATATAATTAGTAAAAATGTTGCTAATTCACTTCAAGTTGGAATATTACCGCAAGCTGCTTCTATTACTCCAATTAATGCTTTGAGAACTCTTTATAGAGTTCATCATACTGATATTACAGAAAGTGATTATTTTAATGATAATCCTTTTGAGCTTATTGTTGATTTCCATAATGTTTTATTATATACTGATTTTTATATTGATTACAAAAACGGCAAAAAAGATGTACATTGTAGACTAATAGAGCCCGATAGACTTTCTGACGCTTTGACTGATTATTGTACTCGACCGACAATTAATGAACCTATTGTAACAATGTTTACAGAAGTAGCTGAAAATTATCTTACTGTTCTCAAAGTTATGACAGGTCAGACTGAGAGTGATGACAAAAAGGTTATTGATGGAATAAAGATTTGCTATATTAACAATCCTAAGATTGTTAAATATAATGTTGAAGGTCAAAATGAAGGTGTTGATTGTGATTTACCTGAATATCTTCATGAGGAAATAGTTCAGTTAGCTGTTAAAAAGTATATTGCTTCTATTAGTCCAACGATGCCTCAACAAAAAATTAAATGATTTTCTTAATTTATTAAAATAGTTATAGAGTTATGCGACAATTTCTTTTAGGTAAAAACGTTGCTTATCCTACTACTGCTTTGAGCAATAGTGATGTAGTTGATGGTGCAATTGGTTTTTATTTTAGAAAATCTGATAAGACTATTTCTCCTACTGATACTGGTACAGAGATTACTAAAGATTGCATGCTGATTGTTAATCGTCCTGTTAATAAAGGAGGTCATGTTGTAATTCCTATTCATAAAAATAAATTTTCTTATGTAAAAGGAGTTTATCAAGCTGGTAAAGTATTTGAACAATTATTTACTATTCCTGCTCCTACTACGATTGGTGAGTATTCAATGATTGTTGCTCTAAAGGGTGTCGGATTTAATCAACGTAATAAATGGACTGCTTCTGTTTATATTAAAGATGTAAATAAGACTGCTGATGAGCTTGCAGAGGCTTTGGCTAAAGCTATTAACAATAATACTGTTGGTTCTAAAGTTGTAGCTACTGCTTCTAACGCAACATTGACTATTAATGGGCAAGTTGTAGGCATGGATTATGAAGTAATTCCTGCTGATTTACTCACTGGTCTTGTTGCTACTTCTACTCAGAAAGGAGAAGCTGCTTACGGAGATGCTCAATATGTTATTGATTTAGCAAATAAAGCTGCCGCTGACGCTGGATTTGAATATACATATCGAGAAGCTGGAGAATTAATGAGACCTCATTATCCTCTTAATCCTCTTGAAGTTTCAGATGCTGCTGATAAAGGATTTACTATTTTTACTTTGTCTTTTGCTGAACCTCGAGATGTTAAGACAAGAGATGAAGTTGTTAATCAAATTGTGCAAGTTGCATTTCCAACTGATGCTGCACAGATTACTACTTTTGAAACTGTTTGTAAAGCACTTGCAGGTTAAACCTTTAAAATAAAAACTATCGTTATTGCTATTAAATAGCTTAACGATAGTTTTCTTATAGAATATGGGAGAATTATTAGAAAGTTTACGTTTAGGAATAACTCCCGGTGTTATTGTTCTTATTTATCTTATTATAATTAAGGTAATTGATACTAAAAAGGAATCTAATGCCGTTAAAATTAATAAAGAAGTTACTGAATGTTTTCGTAAATTAAATTTGTTTTTAGATTATATCACTAAAGATATTCTTAACGATGCTGAAGAAAAACGAGATTATGCTATTAAAAATTCTTTTAAAACATTCGCTAATTCTATTATTCGTCACGCTACTTCTGTTGTTGTAATTAATAATATAGATAATAATAAAGAAAATATTATTGAAAATATTCATTATATTGTAGAATCTAATTATTATAGGTTATATAATTTAATGTTTTTATATAAAATATGCGGTTATATAAAACCTGAATGGAAAACAGAAATAAGTGAAGATGTTGTTGAAATTATATATAATGATGAATTTTCTAAAGAAGAAAAATTATATAACATAAATAATAAAATTAATATAAAAGTTAACGGGTATATTTCTATTGTTATGAAACAATGTCACACTTATGTCAGATAATTATTTAATAATAAGGGATATTAATAATAGAGTTAATCATATTGCTTTGATGAATATTGGTTTTGTTCAAAATCAATGTTGTGAAACAAAGAATATGATTATTCCTGTTTTAATACATTGTATAGAAAATAGTCAATTATTTACAGAAGAACAATTATATAATCTTACTAATATTATTAATAGTTTAAATATAAATTGTATATGAGTGATGTTAATTATGTTTATTTGACTATTCCACAAGATTATATTTGTATATATCATAAACTACTTATTTTAATGTCTAATATAGGCAGAGAAATAATTAATGATTGTTCTGCTACCTGTAAAGGTAATAATAAAATTATAATTGATTGTTGGAATACTTTTCAATCCGCAATAGCTTGTAAAGCATTAAAAAAGGATAAAGAAGCTGGTTTGCTAATAAAATATATTACTTCTCAAATTGATAAACTCTATACTGGAGGTGATTATGTTCAACAAGATGTTTTTGTTTATTTGGACAATAATTATCTTAAAGCAAGAGTAAGTTGTGAAAATAATATTCCTAAAGTAGATGTTGATGTTGATAGCGGATATTTACAAGTTATTGAAGATTCTAATACTAAAGAGTTTGTACTAAAAGATGAAGATTTAATTGTTAAAGATAAATGATATGGTTACTAATGAGAGGAATATAGGAAAAGTAAGTATTAGTTGTGATGGTGTATGGGATATTAGAAAAGATTATGATAAACTTTGTTTAGTTACTGATGGTTCTTATAATTATATATCTCGTAAACAAGTTCCAAATGGTACTGATATTACTAATGAAGAATATTGGCAAAAATTATATAGTGTTATTTCTACTAACGGTTTTTATCGTATTCCGGGCAATATTGAAGATATAAATATTAATACTAATCCTGAAGGTCTTGAAATAGTTTTAGGAAATTATTTGTATTTAAAAAGTGCTGTTTTAAATAATAATATTGTTCTTACAAAAACTTCAATTCTTAATGTTATTATTGCTGGTATTGATGGTTTAACTGTTGTTATTGAGTATATGTATTTTGGAGAAGATAAAATTTCTAAATATCAATATTTTTTACGAGTTGACGAATATTATAAATGGAAACGAGTTTATTCCATACAAGAACAAATATTTTTAAAAGTAGATGTTGTTCTTGACGATACTTCTAACAATGCTGTTGCCAATAAACCAGTTACTTCAATAATTGAAAAGATTATTAATTGGCATTAAATTATTAATCATCATTTAAAATATAAAAGTAATGAAATATAACGATTTGCAAACTAAAATTCTTACCGAATTTACAGGTATATTGTTTAGTGGTCTCAAAGTAAATTATAAACCTGCTGCTGATCATTTAGATAAACTTTATTTTGCTACTGATACTCGCGAGCTTTTAGTTAATGGTACTTCTTATTCTGGTGGTGTAAGCGCTGTTAGTATTGGAGGAACTACTCTTAAAATTACTATGGTTGACGGTTCAAGTAAAACTGTCGATTTAGCTGAAATACTTAAATATAAATCTGCTTTAGCTGACGATATTGCTACTGTTAATGCTCTTGGAGGTATTCCTGCTGGAACAACTGTAGCTCAACTTAAAAATAAAACTTTTTCTCAGCTTTTTGATGAACTTATATTTCCTACTGTTAATCCTACATTTGAGAATCCTACTGCTTCTTTAAGTTTGAAGAGTACTTCTACTACTCCTACAATTCAAGAAGTTGGTACTACAGGTGCTTCTGTTCCTGTTGCTGCAAGTTTTAATACAGGATATAATCCCGGTGCTATTAAAATAGCTGGAGTTAAAAAACAAAATAGAGGTGGTGATTTGAAATCTAATGAATCATTTATTTATATAAATAATGCTTCTGCTAGCAAAGAGTTTCCTACAGAAATTCCTGAAGGTAGTATAATTTATAAATATAAAGCAGTTTATGCTCAAGGTCCTCAACCTTTAGATAGTAAAGGTAATAACTATCAAGCTCCTCTTCCTGCAGGAACAGTTGATAGTGCTGCTGTAACTATTAATGGTGTATATCCTTATTTCACTAATAAAGATAATAATGAAGATTTTGCTAAATTAGCACTTACTACTTCTAATACTCTTAGTGCTGTTAAATTTAAAGCTGAAGGTCCTAATAAACATACTTTTAAAATTCCTGTAAAATATAATCTAACTAAAGTTGAACTTCTTAATACTTTGTCTGGTAAATATGAAAATTATGATATAGATAAATTTACTAAGACAACTGAGGATATTAACGTTCAAGGTAAACAAGTTAGTTATGCAGTTTATACTCGTAACGATGCTGGATTTAATGGAGAAAGTACATTTAATATTACATTTAGTAAATAATAGAAAGGAGTTAATGATATGGCAAGAGAAAGAGGCACATTTAATTTTAGTGCGAGTCTTGAAGTAAAAAAACAAGCACCACTTGACGCAAGACAAACGTATATTACTTATGAAGAATTAACTCAACAATCTACATGGGTTGATACTGATGGTAAAGTTTGGTTGTTTAAAGGTCTTACTGTTCCTGTTAATTATAATGGACAAAATGCTTTGTTCATGCTTATTAATCCTGATGCTTATACTTCTACTTCTTCTTGGGTTCGAGTTGATGGTAATGCTGGAGAATCTCCTATCTATACAATTTCTGATTTAAGTACTTTATCTGAAAGTTCTGTTAAAAGTGAAATTGTAGATATTTTAGGAGAATATAGTGATTTTTTAGATGCTTATAATAACAATAAATTACTATTATGTATTGTTGATAATTATTATCATACTGTTGGATCTATAAATCATGAAGGACCTGTAGTTGGAGAAGGTAAATTTATTATAACTATTAATAGTAATTCCAGCGGTAATCCTATAATTACAAAATATGTTATTAAACATGATAAAAATGATTGGCTTGAATCTTTAGGTGTTGAATCTATTACTCCACAAAAATTAGCTGTTGCTGAAGATTTAGAAAGATTAGATAATATATATTTTCTTGGAGATATTTTAACTCTTACAAACGAATCTGTATCTACTATTGCCACTATTCTCACACCTTATACTGACTTTAAGGAAGCTGTTAATAATAAAAAAATATTTATTGCTAAAACTCAATGTGGGCAATATTATGTAAGAGTATCTGCGATTAGTGGAAATGCTTATTTAATTAACGCTATTGTAAGTAATGAAGATATAGATACTCATATTTTAAAATTTAAAGCTATTTATAATGGAAATCATTGGGATAGTATTTCTGATCTTACTAAATACTCTATAGCAACAAGTGATGATTTAACACGTAAAGTTACAAGAGTTGCAGCTGCTGCTAATAAAGGTATTGAAATAGGTGGTTCTGAACAAACACCTACTGTTGGTATTAAACTTGATCCTACTCAAGGAAATGTTACTCTTAGTTTAGGGACTAATGGTCTTAAAGCTGAAGATACAACTGCTCTAAGAGATGTTACAGGTCAAAACTTTATTAAGAAAAACGGTACTAATGTAGAAGGTCATCTTAATCTTACTTATAATACTGAAACTAAGAAGATTAATCTTGAAGGTTTTGATTCTTCTATTATAGCAAGTATTGATGCTACCGCGTTTATTAAAGACGGTATGATTAATACTGTTGAGCTTGTAACAGATCCAGAATCTCATGACCCGGGTACTTATCTTGTTATTACTTTTAATACTGATGCTGGTAAGGATGCTATTTATCTTGATGTAACCGGTCTTATAGATGTTTATCAAGGAACTAATGGTATTAAAGTAACAGGAAAAGATATTTATTTAATTATAGATCCAACATCTGAATCTTATCTTTCTTTAAGTGATAATGGTATTAAAATTAAAGGTATTGACGCTAAAATAAGTGAAGTTGTTGAACAAGCTATAATTGAAGCATTTGCTTGGCATGAAGTATAAAGTATAATATACATACAAATCATAAAAAGTATTATAATACAAATCATAAAAAGTATTATAATACTTTTTCTAATTAATATAGTAATATGGCTAAAAGATTTAATATTTATGGAACTTTTTCTAATTTTTTAAGCGAGAGAAATCTTGTGGCTAATGAATTAGCTGTAGTTAATACTGCAGCTAATGATTTCCCTAAAGGAGCGTTATTTTGTAAAGGACGTCTTATAAGTAAACTTCAAATACCTTTTGCTGGAGTTATAGAAAATATTTATCAAGACGCAGGTGTACAAACTACTACTATTACTAATACTAATTTATATTTTTTACAAGATGAAAATTGTTTTGGTATTGGAGATGCTACTTATGCTACAAGTAATACTGATAAATTAAGTTTTAACTTTCGTGGTCAACATTTATTTTATAGAGATCAAGTTACTAATGCTACAGCTTATGGTTTAAAATATGTTCAATATGCTGGAACTGATCAATATAAACTAATTCCTAAAGAAGATTTTGAATATTATATTTATAATAGACCGGAATTAACTTATAGAATTGTTGGTAATCCAGATAATCATTTTTGTAAATTACATACGGATTATAATCTTAAAACAGGAGATTATTTACTAAAAGATGGTACAATTCTTCCTTTAGAACATTACAATAATAATTTTAAGTCTATGATATTAGGTATAGTTGTTAATACTGAATATAGAAGTTTTTTACCTTTTCCTGTTATTGGTTATAATGGAATATATATACAACTTGAAAGTTTTGACCAAACTATTATTAATGATTTAGCAAGAAGTTCTATAAATGAACATAACGGTAGTAATATACTTATGTCTATTTCAAGATATATGAATATTGATAGAATTATGCCCGTTTCACGTTTTAGATCAATATTTCCTTCAATATATAATGGATATAATCAATCATTATGTAAAATGTATATTCCTACTGTTTTTGAATATATGAAAATGGTTAGTAATTCAAAATTTTTTGAATCTATTGATAATCTTAATTCTTCTGCTCTATATAGTATATCGTCTGGACAATCTTTTTCTACATTTGCTAATCTTGAAATCGCAAATGATAATAAAGATTATATTAATATAATCAAAAATGGAAGTACTTTTAGTACAAGTTTAATTAATGCTATGTCGGATTTTTTCTTTTTAGGAAACTATTAAAATAAACAATTATAATTTTGTTATTTAATATAAAGATATTATATTTAAAATTATATTGATATAAATATTGTTGATAGCAATAATAAACAATATATTAATTAAAATAATATTATGGATATTATAAATATAGTTTTTAGCGATATACTTAATCATTTTAATTTCTCTTATATTTTTTCTATTGTTATACTAACTTATATTATAATTAAATTTATTGATTATATTAATAAAGATAAAAAAGTTTCTACTTGGAGTAAACGTATTGTTCTTACAATATCTATTATATTTATTACTGCTGCTTATATATTTTCTGGTTATAAAGATTATATAACTTTGCTTAATTCTGCTATTTTTTCTCCTGTTTTTTATAGTTGGTTACTTAAACCTATACTTGATAAACTTGGAGTCGGTTATAAACATATTGATAAACTTTAAATTAAATATATAATTATGAATACAAAAGAAATTGCTGCAAAACTTAATTGGGCTATGCAAGCTGTTCCTCTTGCAAAAGAACAAAAAGATGTATTAGTTAATATTATTCTTCAATTAGCTGAACAATCTTCTCAAGAAATCCCTACTTATGAAGCTGCTACAGAAGAAAAACTCGGTCTTGTTAAACAAGCAGCTACTGTTGCTGAAATTTTAGGAGATACAATTGAAGATGTTAAAACGGCAGTTAATTCTTTAATTGCTAATCTTAAAACTGCTGGTATTTTATCTTAATCTAATATTATTATGGGTAGACCTAATAGAGGTACAAGTAGTGCTGGACCTAAGAAACCAAATCCTCCTATTAATAGACCTCAATATGGTAATGGAGGTAAAAAGAAATAATTGTTGATGAAAAGACTATTTATAGTTCTGATAAAGTACATACCTATCATACAAATGGTAGGTATGTTGTTTAATAATATATTATATTGTTTTAGCGATATTTATATTATTAGTTATCTATTAGATTTTATAATAGGTAATTCTATAACTACTACTTTTCTTTTATATGTTTGTAGTTATGTTTTTGGTTTTTGTAAATGGCATCGTTTTATAATTACTGCTAATATTATTAATCTTTTAATAGCTAATTTAGATGCTTATTATCGAATACCTATTTCTGATATTCAATTACTTATTGTTTATCATTTTGTTGCTGCGCTATTTATTTGTATATCTACATATATTCATATTAAAAATAATCGTGATGAACGTAAAGTTAAAAGTACTAAGAAAAGTACTTGAAGAAGCAATTGATAATAAAATTATTGAATCTGCTATTACTTTTTATTTTAAAGATGAAGATTCTGGTAGTACTAAAACTTGGAATTACTTTAAAACAGCTAATTGAGTTTATATTAGATTTGTTGTTGCGGCAATATGTGTTTCTAAACATGTTGCCGCTTTTGTTGTTTATATACTTAATACAAAAAATTTATTACTTTTCTTTGTTCTTTTTCAAGTAATATTATATTTGCTCGCAGCTATAATATTGAAATGTATAATTATATAAATAGTAAATGTATGGCAAGTATTAATCAACTTATTTCTGAAATTGCTCATTCTGTAAAGCAAGCTGATAGTATTCCTGTAAGACGTGCTATCAAACTTGGCATTATTCATGCTCGTAATGAACTTATACGTCATAGTTATGCTAATCATAATTATACAGATAAAGTTCTACAACAAAGATTTAAAATTACTCTTATTGATGTTCCTGACGGAGATATTTATCAAACCAAAGATCTTCCTCTTCCTAAAATTAAGAGAACAAAAGTTAAAGTTCCTCGTCCTGTTAGACTAACTAATAATCTTCCTTTTCATTCTGTTCGTACTGCTGGAGTTAAAAATCCTATCATTATTCCTTTTGTTAAAGAATCTGTTTCTAAATATTATGGTAGTCTTCCGGGTTTATGTCCAAGTGTTACATACGATTATATAAATGAATATATTTATATAAATTGTATTAATGATTCTGAATTTAATAATTTAGGATCTATCGTTATAGAATCTGTATTTGAATATCCTCATATTATTGAAGTAGAAACTAATGATAAACCTTTTGATATTGATTCTATAAGTGATGACGATGAATTTCTTCTACCAGAAGATATGATTACTTCTATTAAGAGACTTATACTTGAAACATGGAATGCTAATGTTATACGTGATACTGCTGAAATTCCTTCTGTTAATTTAGCATAACGATAAAGATATTATGATACCTGATGTAAAATTTAAAAATTATTATCTTCAATTTATTTATAGTGCTAAAACAGATATTGTTAAGTATAAAAATGAATTAGAAGAAATTGTAATTAATAAAGAAGAACTTTATAATTATCTTGATAATAATAAACAATTACTTATTGAATCGTATAATATTAATTTAGATGATTATAAAACTGAATGGATAAATAAAGAATATAATACTTCTGAATTACTTTATAATAAAGTTATTAAATTATTCTCTGTTGCTAATGAAGATGATAATAAATTTATTATTGTTCAACTTATTAAATATTGTAATACTCTAAGACAAGAATATAAATATAATAAATTTATAGAACTTGCTAATAAACGTAGTACTATTCTTTCAAGTAAATATAGAGCTATTATTAATGCGTATTATGCTAAAGTTCATAAATGTATTCTTGAAGGTAAAGGTTATAAGTTTGGTTACGGTATTGGTACTTATTATATTAAATATAAGAAATTTAGTAATAGACATCGTAATACTGTAACTGTTCTTGATTATTCTGCTACTGCTGCTCGTAAAAAAGAATTACTTGCTCAAGGTATTAAACTTTATGATGAAAATGAAGCAGCTTGGTATAAGTTTAGAAATATTCCTTATGATGCTGTGGATTATAGAGTTTTTAAAAATAAAGAAGGTGAATATCTTATTCGTTTTAAAGATTCTAAAATGATTAAAGATAAATTTCTTCAATATGAACATACTGAATATCTTGCTAATAAGTATAGAGGTATGAGTTATAAACAAATAGCAGATACTGTTTGTAATACTATTGAAGATATTTATAATTTACAATTAGATATACGATATAAACTTAATATATTGTTATATAAGTATCCAGAGAAATGTTTAAATTTTATGAGATATGATTAAACAAGATACAACTAATATAGAAAGAATTATTGCTAAAATAGATAATGATTTTAATCCTGATAATAGTGATTGGATTCCAAGAGTTGGAGTTTGGACTTTAGAAGTTATGGGACAACTTAATATATTAAATACTGAAAGAGCTAAAGTTCAACTCCCCGTAAAGGAGAGAATAGCAATTAGTGCTTGCCCAATAGCTAATGCTAATATTAAAGTTTATGATAATAAAGGTTGTGAAGTGAAAGAAGCTAATAGTGAACGAAGCTGTAATGGTTGCTCCTCTACGGGGGAACCTGCGAGTGAAACGAGCAGTTCTAATGCAGTAAATACAACAGATATTTATCATAATGATAATCCTGCAAAAGTTCCAGATTATCTTCTTGCTGAAACTCTTAATGATAAAGAGTGGCCCGGTAGATATAGAGTAAATGAGTATAATTATGTTGGTAAAACAACTAATAGTAATCATAATTTTGTTATAATAGATGGTAATAAAATTGAACTTGATTTTGATACTGATTGTATTACTATTGAATATGATACTATCAAAACTGAACGTAGTAAAGTTTATGGTTGTGAATTTCCTGTTATTCCAGATAATGCAATTCTTGTAGAAGCTATTGGTTTTTATTGCATGTATAAAATGTTATGCCGTGGATATAAACACCCTGTGTTTAATCTTAGTGCTTCTCAATATGGTACTAATCCTTATTATACATGGTTACAACTTAAAGAAGAAGCTAAACGTTCTGTTATTAATCGTGGACAAGATATTGATGGTGCTCATAAACAATGGCGTAACGCATTCTTTAATTTCACCTTTAATCCAAAAGGGTAATAAATAAACGAGAATAGCTAAAATTAGCTTTATGTTGAATTTTATGTTAGCAAGTGATTAATTATATTAGGTTAAATCAAGATTAAATATAGAGCTAAAAATAGCTATCAAAATATATAATATTTTATAATTAATATAAAAGTTATTATGAGTGTAGTTCCTAAACTTAATCTTAATAAACACCCTAAAGATTGTGATGATCTTTCTTTAGTTGATGCTCGTAATATTAAGATTAGTCATGATGAAAGTTGTATTACTAATGAAAATTCTATAATAACAAATGCTTTAATACAAACTGCTATACATAATATTTATCGTAATAATTTTCTTATTAGAGGTATTATTCCTATCAATACTGGTATAGTTTTATTTGTTCAAGATTATAATAAAGTTGAAGCTAATATTAATAAATTAGATATATTCGTATATAATGAAAAGACTATTGATAAAGATGAAAATATTTATTTAGCATATAGTGGATTATCTTATCATGGTGGTAAATTTACTGGTACTTTTACTTATAATGTAGAAAATGATTTAATTATTGCTTTTAGTGAATATGATTGTAACAATAATGAATTAGTTCCTTTAAGAACTATTAATTTAGGTAATCCAGATAAAGCTGGTGCTGAAGATAATGGAGATATAAGACAAGTAGAAAGTAAATTAAGTATTGTTCCTGAAGTTAAACTTCCTGCTGTAAGTAATATTGAATATGTTAAAGGTAATGCTTATAAAGGTTGGTATTATCTTTTTATTCGTTACAAAATAAATAAAAATGATTATACTCAATGGTATCCTATTGGTTATCCTATTTATGTAGATACTTTAAATGAAAATCAAATTGTTAGGTATTGTTTTAATAGAAGTTTAAATATAAGAGAAGCAATAAGTCAACCAGATAAGCCCGGAACAAATGTTAAATATTATACTAATGTTACATTTCCTAATGAACCGTGGGACGGTTTTGGCGTAGGTTGTTCTGATTATTTTAGTGATAGTACTGATATTAGTAATGAAACTTTTAAAATTTCTATTAAAAATTTAGATAATAATTATAATATATTTCAAATAGGCAGTATTTGTGCAAGTAAAAGTTATACTAAATGTTATAAAACGTTTGATATTAATATTAAAGGTATTACTAATTATTATATTTTTGATATAAAAAATTGTGAAGAATATAGTACTCAAGAACTAA
>ERZ779866.1909-NODE-1909-length-19756-cov-3.006243_pt1 | contig 19756 bp, 29 predicted proteins | sample MGYA00511248_ERZ779866 | MGnify/ENA primary metagenome ERZ779866 (study PRJEB29588, sample SAMEA2155758) | human gut metagenome | biome: human gut; feature: human-associated habitat; material: faeces | place: Denmark | collected 2008/2010 ... | reverse complement strand
GTTTGCCTTTGATATCAAAAGGATCTACGGTCTTTGCATAGTCTTCCCAGCTGACCATTTCTTCTTTCTGTTTGCTGATCTGAGAAATGGCTGCACGGACGGAAAAGCTCTTATCGATGGGGCTCATATTCAGGCGTTTGAATACTTCCTTCATAACTTTTTCCTGATCGTCCGCGTCATAAATAGAGAACTGACCATCATAATCCAGATGGCTGATTTCCCGGCGCAGGATACGCACACAGGTGGAATGGAAAGTGCTGATCCAGATATCTTCTGCACCCTGTCCCACCAGTTTGTCCACACGTTCCCGCATTTCCTTGGCTGCTTTGTTGGTGAAAGTAATTGCAACTATATTACAAGGTGGAACACCCTCTTCTAAAAGAAACTTGATTCTCTCTGTAAGTACTCTGGTCTTTCCCGAACCTGCTCCGGCAACGACTAAAACATTACTGTCTTTAGCATGAACAGCTAAATCCTGTTGTTGGTCTAATGTAATGGGAGTCTCTTTCTCCCTCTTTTCAAATCCTCTCTTGAACATGGATTTTCTTTTAAGTTTTACTGCCACTGTTATTCTCCTTTCTTACTTTCACACTTTTATTACTTTATGAATATTATACAACAAAAGACAGGCATTGTAAAACACCTGTCTTTCTGCACTACCTGTTTACATTGTAGTTTCTGTTCTCGTTATTGAAGTCTCCTGTTCTCCGGCTGACTTCTCGGCTTATCATAAAGATAGCATCCTCAATGTTGGAAATGTTCAACTCTAAAAGCATACACTTCTTCTTGCAGTCCATGTACTTCTCATAGTATGGGAAGATTTCCGGTTCAGAGTTTAACTCTCTTTCTTTTGCTTTCTCAGACATTTTGGTTTCCGACAACTTCTTATACAAGTACTGGCTTTCCTTCTGGTACTCTCTCTGTGCTTCTTCAAGAATACACTCAGCATAACCTAAAAGAGTCCTCATATACATTTTCTGCTGTGTGAAAGCGTTGAGATATTCCCCTAAGTCTTTAGCAGGAACATCAGTGATATTAGCCGGAAGAGACAGATAATCAGTGTCAATATTCAATGACCCTTCTGGTGAGAAAAAGTCAACACCTTTAAGTTCTAACTCTTCGTGCATAGAGTCCACATAACTCTTCTTCTCTTTCAGAGTCTTTAAAGGACTAACTTTCCCCAGCTTTTGTTTTTTCTGTAGTTTCATTTATGATGAACCTCCTCTCTTATAAAAGATAAGTGTTTATATTTACCCCTAACTGGTCGAACAACATCACAGAGGTATTTCACCATTGACTCATTTTTACACCCTATAAACTTTTTAACTTCTGAATAACTGTTAAACACCGAAACTTCCAGAGTTAAATTATTCACCACTGTTATTTTATAGTGAAAAGTTAAGTCATTTTTATGTGCATGAATCCTGTTGTATTTTGCAGTACACCATTCAAGATTACTTGGAACATTTTTATCCTTCTTACCTTTCTTATGATTTACATAGGGAAGATTTTTAGGATTAGGAATAAATGCTTCTGCCACAAGTCTATGTGATTTTTTGGTATAAGGAACACCATTTATTCTAAAGGACACAAGCAAATACCCATCTTTATCATATCTCTGCTTCAAAGGTTTCAACACTCCTTTAGAGTTCTTCTTATAAATGTTGCCTTTGTTAGAAGCATATATGACTCCTTTAAATGAAGGACATTCTTTAAGCACACTCATAGGAATTACCTCCAACATTCAAGAGAATACTGACACCATCTACAGGTCTGACAAGACTTGCTTGTACCCTCTCTTGGTGGAACTTCCTCTTCCTCACAGTACTCATTCAACTCTTCATATCTGTTAAGAACACCTGTAAGAATATGTTCTGTCACCTTATTTCTCTCCACAACATACTCTTTCAGTTCTTGGTTATTTTTATTCTCATACAGAAAAATAACCTTTGTAATAGGTTTATCCGTCTGGTACAGAATATCATCACAAATCAAGTTAAGGTCTACCTCATGCTGAATCTTCTGTTCTCTGGTAAACTTTCTTCCACCTTTCATGTGTTGATACTTAGACCTGTAGTACTCTGCTCTCTCTTCCTGTGAAGCATAGAAATCTTTCAGAGTCTTATACTTCTTCCTTAAAGCAAGTCTTCTCTGCTCTGCACAATAAAGATAGATAAGACCCTGTTGCTTATGCTCCTCTTTAGCGTCTTTCAACTGGTTAAACTGATTGTCATTGATTGACTTAATTTCCAGTATTGCTATTTCATCATCTGGAAAATCCAGAAAACCATCAGTGTGTCCTTGAATATTGTACTCTTCATCTAACAGAGGTACTTCATCACATATCAGCAAAAACATTTCCAGAAGATAAGCCTGTAGTCTCTCATGTGTGTATGTACCATTATCAAAGATACGCTGTGTTCTTGCACCAATATCACCATCTGAGTCATATCTCTTTCTCATGTAATAATTGTGTCGCATACACTGACCTGCTTGTGATGGAGCATTTACATCTACTGCCCGGTCATTATCTGCATTTGCCTGTTTCTCTAAAAAGAAGTCGAGGGGTTTGATAATATACCCCTCCTGCTTCACTGACTGGAATAAACTATTTAGACTCAACTTTCTGTTCCTCCTTATCTACTTTCTCACCACACATAGGACAGTAGTTATAATGAGTTCCCGGTTTGAAAAAACTACTGTTACTAAAAGGGTTATAATTTCCCTCTTTATCAACAAGGTACATAGGAAATCTATAACCACACTTGCCACACTCGTACCTTTCACAGATATTCTTACCCATATCTACTTTCACAAGTTTCATTACAATTCCTCCTCAAAGTGACTTCTAAAGTCCTCATACTTCATCACCATAAGAATATGATTTTTCTTATTCATTTTAACAGGTACTAAACTAAACAGCAAAGGAAGTTCCTCTTCTGTATATCCCTTAAAACGATAGGACTTAAATCCACCATGAACATGAGGAACAATCTCATAAGTATTAACCTGTATGGAAAAGTCATTCGGATTGAACACCACATATCTGTCTGTATCTCTTAAATCTACAAACAGAAGAGGTATTCTCATTCCGTCTTTATCTGCTTCAAGAGAAATCTTCTCCCACACTTTTGTAGTGATAGGATAGAAGTCCTTTTCAGTAGTCTTGCACTCAATAAGGAACTTGTCATTTCTCACATCACCTTTGGCACTCCATAAAGCACCACTGGCAACTACTGTCTTAGCACCCATACCTTTAGCAACACTTTTCTCCTGTATCTGGGAGCGTTTCTTTACTGTCTTCATATTGTTCTATTCCTTCCTGTGCCACCTTTAAACAGAGAATCGTTATCACTCTTTCTTTCACTCTGTCTCCAATAACAGCAGTAAATATTATTCTCGTCCGTCACAAGGTCAAACTGTGTGACATTCGGATTCTGACACACCTCTTCTTTATCACTCATAGTCTTAAAGAAGTAGTCACAATTAAAGCATGACCTTGTGAACTTGGCACTCTTTTTTACTTTATCCCGACTTTCTTTATAACCTTTACTGAACTTCATTACATTCCCACTTTCTTATTGGCAATAGAAAGAATTTCATCTTTCATACTCTCAATAATATCTGGGTTATCCATGAGGTAATCAATAAGTTTTTCCTGTCCTTGAAATTTGTTAGTCGGGTCACTGGAAAGATAGAAATAACTTCCGGCACGTTCAATAAGACCAAAAGACTTAGCTTCAAGGATAATGGACATATAAATATCACAGAATCCTTTCTTAACACCTGCACTGTTATCTTCTGTGTACATATCAAACTCACCCTGTTTACCAGATGGAAACGTCTTGTTCTTCTCAACTTTAAACTTCACAGTCTGTCCTACTGCTACTTTATTCTCACCTGTTCCCTCAGTGATTGTGTCACCCTTTCGGAACTTAATACACAAAGACTGTGCAAAGTCTTTTGCTTTTCCTCCGGGAGCAAACTCACCACCATAAAGAGAAATCTTATCTTTCAACTGGTTAATACCGATAAGTGTGAAAGGCATTTCACCCTGTCTTCTGAGTTTGTTATTCTTTGCTTGAAACTTTCTAAAGAACTCAGCCAGTAACTTAGGTTTAATACCCATCTGAACAGTATCGTCCATTCCACTCTCATACTCTTTTGTAGGTACAAGTGCTTCAATAGAATCAATCACTCCCAGTTTTACTTCTGGGTTATCCATAGTATCAAGAATCAACTGTGTAGTCTCTTCAAGACCAGAACTCGGATTGAACATGAAAAGGTCTCCGTCAATCTCAAGCTGTGTGAGGTATTTGTCACTGTCTGTAGTAGTACCCTCTGCGTCACACAGGAGAACAGTCTTACCAAATCTCTTCTGGAACTCTCTCATACAATGAAGTGTAACAGTAGTTTTAAAGGAAGAAAACGCTCCTTGAATTTCAGTGTAACGTCCAATAGGAATACCACCACCAACAGCAATATCTAAAGACGGAATAGAAGTGCCGAATCTCTGAATAGTGTACCAATCGTCTTCATCATCTGTAATCTTTTTAGGGAATCCCCTCATTACAGCATTAGTACCATACTTCTTGTTAATGTCATCTACCAGTTTGTTGAGTCTGGAATCTCTGGCAGAATCACCTTTCTGTGAAACTGTCTTTGTAGCCTGTGATTTTACAGGAGTCTTTACTGCTGTCTTTTTCTTAATCGCCATTCTCTTCTTCCTCCAATATGCTTCTTATTCCAATATCACCCTCACGCTCAAGCTGATTAACTAATGCTCTGGTAACAAAGTTAGTCTGGTTATCACCATTCTTTGCTACATGAACACTAATTCTATCCAGAAGAGTCTTACTTGCTACTACTGTAGTCCGTTCTTTCTTCGGAACTAAGGTATCTCTTGCCATTCTTAATATCTCCTTTCTACATAAATTCATACTTTTTAGATTGTATGACTTTATTATAATATATATCCAGAAGATTGTCAAAAGAATAGTAATAGGCAGTCATATCTCAGACTGCCTATGTTCACCTCTTATTTTGTGGTAGAACCAAATCCACCGTCTCTCTCTTCTGTAACTTCTTCTTCATCAGCTAAAAGATACTCTGTGAAGATACCTTGCATATAGGCTTCTCCGGCTTTGATTGTAACAGGACGATTACCCTCATTTGTCATCTTCACTTGAATGTGACCTTCATTCTTACTGTTATAATAATCACTGTCAATTACTCCCACAGTATTTTCAAGTCTCAGACGATACTTAAATCCAAGACCACTTCTCGGATAAAGCATAAGAACTACATTGTCTTTCATCTTACATCTGATACCTGTTGGGAACTGAATTGTTTCTCCCGGATTCAGTGTAATATCAAACAGTGCGTAGAAATCATATCCAGCAGAACCTTTAGTTGCTCTCTTAGGAAGTTTGATTCTGTCATACTCCTTAGAGTGAGGTTCAGTAAACACATTAGCCGGGTCACACTTTCTGTCATAACAATACTGACCCCAACTAACTTTCTCAAACTCTGCAACACAAGGTTTAACACCTTTCTCAAGTACTTCCTGTACTGAAAGATTCTCACCTTTTTGCACTTCATAACCTCTCTTTAAAACTGCGTCTTCTGTCTCTGTGTCAATCCATGCAACTAATTCTCCGTTTGTCTTAAAAATCTGATACTGCATATCACTTACTCTCCTTTTCTATGAATCTTTCAATGAGTGGCTTCTCTTTCTTGCTCACCCATTTTAACCAACTACCACAATCTCCACAGTAGAGTCCAGTATGATTACCGGACTCTTTGAGGAATAAATCTTTACTACCACATTTAGGACAACTGTACTGTTTCATTACATCACCTCTATTTTGCGTCTTGATAACTGTCACCAGTGTCGTAGTCTGCTCTCAAGAATGGAACTTGTCTTGATTCACTGTCACCAAATGGGTGTTCCATGTAGTCTTTAATCAATGGAATTGCTTCTTCCAAATGTTCTTCTGGACACTCAAACACCAATTCATCATGTACTTGAATCATCATATTACAGCCGAGTTCTCTCAGTCTTTCATCTGCGTCCACTCTTATCTGAGCATTGATACATATATCTCCGGCAGTTCCTTGAATAGCACTATTGACAGCTAAACGCTCACAATAACTTGACACCTTTCTGTCATGTGAATTTATATCTGGCAGTCTTCTCTTTCTACCCAAAATTGTGTAAACACACTTATTTCTATGTGCATACTTCTTCTGACCGGAAATAAATTTTGCTACTCCACTGTATGAGTCAAAGTACTTATCAATGAACTGCTGTGCAACGTCCACACCATTTTTACAGTGATACAAGTCAAGATACTCTTTCGCTCCTAAATCAAGTGGTGAATAGTGGTCTGACTTCAAACTCTCATAGAGTTTACCTGCTCCTCCACCATACATCAACATGAAGTTGATAGTCTTAGCCGCTTGTCTCAAATGAGGATAAAGTTTCTTTGCTTCTACCGGGGTACATTCAAGATTAAACATATTCACAGCAGTAGAACCATGTGCGTCATCATCATTCGCAAACATTTCAGTCAAGTTCTTATCCTTACTAAAGTAAGTCAAGCACACCATTTCAAGGTTGTGGTAGTCAAGTGCGATAATCTTCTTTCTCTTACCAGTCTTGGGGTCAATACTACCAATAAACACAGAACGAATCTGGTACTTATCGTCCTCGTTTGCTTTAGGTAACTGTTGCAAGTTCGGGTTACTACATGAAAGTCTTCCAGAATCAGTACCAATCTGGTTAAAGGACGGGTGTGCTTTTCCGTCTTCATACAATTTCTCAAGAATACCATCAACAAAAGCTGTTTTCAGTTTCGCTAACTTGGAATACTCCAACATCAGCTTACACATTTCAACTCCCTGTTGCTTTCTTCTGTTAGTCTTAAAGGTCAACTGTGACAATCTCCAAATAGTATCACTATCTGTACTTGGATTGCCGGAATTTGTTTCACTGGTACTTCTGAATCCAAAAGACTTATCAAGAATGGCTCTGTTTTTATTTGACTCTTTCCAGATGTTACCTTTTTCATCAAAGTAATAACCCTTTTCATTCAATGCTTTCTGAGTCTCTTTTAAATCAAGTTCACCACTCTTATAGTTCTGGATAATTTTAGTCACCTGTGCAGGTACTTTATCTCTCTTAACTGGTACGTCTGGCTTCTCCCACCCGAATAAAATCTCTGCTTTCTGCTGACTTGAACCAATATTAAACTCTACCCCGGCAATCTCATAAATCTTATAAGTGAGTTCATCAAGGTCATTTTGCATATCAACACCCATCTGTCTCAGCTTGTCTACATCAACGGTAACACCCTGTTCCTCCATTCTATACAATGCAATCAAGAATGGAATGTACATCTTGTAATAAATCTTATCCATCTTTTCATCAACAAGTTCCTGTGTGAATCCAAGATACAGACAGTAGGTGTAAAATGCGTCAGCTAAAGCATAAGGAGCACCATCTTCAATAAGCACTAAATCAAAGGTCACTCTGGAATTAGCCTTGAATCCAAACTGCTTCTTCACCTCATTCGGCACTGTTGCTGTTGCTTCTGCAAAGTGAGTCTGTTTCAGACCCATCTTCTCAAGTGAGTTATCTTTCAAACCGTTAGGTGTATTCTCATTACACAACCATGACGCTAACATTGTGTCGAACAGGTCTTTTGTCTTAATCTCAATACCGATACGTTTCATAACGTGCATATCGAATTTAAGGTTATGTCCAATGATTCTTACATCTAAACGCTCAAACACTGGTTTCAAATACTCTACCACAATATCAAGGTCAATCTGATTATCAATGTCCTCTTCTCTTATGTGACCTACAGGTATGTAGTAGTTATTTCTTTCGCCCCATGAAATACTGATACCAACACACTTGAAATTCTTATTCGGACCTAAAACATCAAGCGTATTAGTCTCTGTATCGAAAGCAAACTCTGGAATATCCATCATCACATCTGACAACCACTCAAGTCTTTCTTCATCAGTAATGACTTCATACTCTATCATTTCCGGCTCAAAAGGGAAGTTGTTATGATACTTACCAGTGTAGGCTTCACTTAAAACGTCCTTCAAGGACTTGTCTATATATTCCTTAGAATAAGGTGCTTTAAGTTTCGGCTTTTTTCTGGGAATAGGTTTTAACTTTTTCTTCCCTTCAATCGGCTTTACTCTTTTCAGCTTCATCTGCACTCTCCTTTCTTAAAAATAATGAGTAGTTCATACTCTGGTATAAGTATAAACTACTCACTCAATTACTGCAAATGACCTTTAGTTGAGTTCCTGCTCTAAGTCAGCACCTACAGTCAGCTTCAAGCTGTTCTTATCTTCTGTAGTGTATTCACGACCATTACACTTACCAGAACGACCTTTCTTAACAACTTTCTTGATTGTGAAGATACCCTTAAATGATACTCCACCTGCTTTCAGCTTGTCTTTCATAACATCAAGAAATGCTTTCACTTCCTGTTCTGCTTGAACTTTGCTGATACCTCGTTTCATGGCATACGCTTCAATAAAATCTTTAATTCCAGACATTTCACTTGTCCTCCTTATTTTTATTTGCTAACACTTCTTTTAATAAGTGATTTAGCCTTGTTCTGTGGTTTCTTAACACTGTTCTCCGCAGGTTTCTTAAAGAGTGTTTTCTTCTTAGAAGAGTTCAGCTTCTTTCCACCAGAAAGTTTTCTGGCAGGTTTTTCACCTGTTTCTTCGTCATCATCAACACCCATAACTGCGTCTCTTCCGTCATAACTGTCATCATCTTCATCATCACTGTCAGACTCTTCACCAGTGTAACCTTTCACACTCATTTCAAGCTGTCTCTCAATGATTGAATAAAGACTATCCTCTGTTCCGTCATATTCATCACGAAGTTTCTCCGGCAACATATTCGTAATCTCTTTCTCTGTAAGAGAAATCTTGTCACCTCTCTCAAAGGTGTAATTAGTTGATGTACCAGAACCCAGACGAACCATTGTAATCTCTCTGCCAGTGAGACCATACTTACTGCTGATACGGTCAAGCTGAGAAACTACTTTAGTTCCATATACAAACAGCTTTAAACTTCCGTCAGCTTTCTGCTTCTTTCCATTTTTGTCAGTGTACTCAAAAGGTCTCTGGTCGTACACAAGAAAAGCACCTTTAAAGGAAGGTCTGTCACCGTCATTACATAACTCACAGTTGTCATCACCTGTACAGGTAAAGGTGTCAAACACCTCTTTTCCATTTCTTGAGCCTTTCACTGTATGCTCATGGAAATTAACTGGCTCTTCTGTTAAGAAGATAAGGTCAGCTTCTTCACCGTCTTTTCCTAAGAAGAAACGGAACAGCTTCTTACCTCTGTTCTCTGCAAGTTTTTCCTGTCTTGCTTTCTCTTGTCTGTTTGCTTCAAATCCTTTTTTAAACATTCCCATAATTCTCTGTCTCCTTTCATACATAAATTCATAAATTCTATCTAAATTATGGCAATAACAGTGTATCACACACCATGCTTGTTGTCAAACTTCTTCTGGGCTGTCAACAAGTCCAAATGTCTCTGAGTGTATCTCAACTGACCTTCAACATAAGGGTCATTCAATTCACCTCCGCTTTCAAGCCAGTCTGTCACTCTTCGGATAACATCACTTTGAACACAAGGCTCACACTGAGCCAGATTGATAAATAACTGCTTTGCTACCTCCTTAGACTTCATACTCAAATCCTCCTTAATTTTCTATTAACAATGCTGTGTGCATTATCAATCATAGTGTGTAATTCATCATAAGACCAATCACAAGGGTCTTTACCATGATTAGGATAGTCTACAACAAAGAACTCTACTCTGCCCTTTAAAATCTCTCTATTCTTATCTCTGGCTTCAAGTCCTCTCTCGTCATTATCTCCAATATAAATAACTCTGGAACAATGACTCTCAATAAAATCTGCCTGTTCCTCACTTAATAAGTCGGTCATAATGGATAAAGTATTTTCAAGGTCATTTTTATGACACCATATAGCGTCAAATTGACCTTCCACTAAAATAATAGTGTCATCTATAACCTTAAAATGAGGTAATGGGTATAAGAAATTACTCCTGTTAAAATGGTCGTAAATCTTATACCTCTGGTTCTTCTTTCTATTCTTACTGATATACCTGCCAATTACTCCGACAAGTTTATTCTCTTGATTAAAAACTGGGATAGTGATTGTTTTATTAACATCATCATACCCAATCATAAATTTCTTCATATCAGACTTATCAAATCCCCGGTCAAAGAAATACTTGTAGGTACTCTTACCAGATTGATAAGGTGCAATCTTCCAGATAGGAATAGTCTTTTCGGACTCTTCTAATTCAATGACGTTTTTTCTCAAGTCCTCAAATCTCTTTACAGACCTAACTCTTTTACCAAGTTCTCTGTACTCAAGTTCATACCTGTCTTTTAAAAATTGTCTCGCTTTTCGGTCAGCTTTAAACCAAGTCTTCTTTATAGTGTCATCTGTACTGGGGTCATAACCAAATTCGTCTGGAAGTGACAAGTACAAAAACTTTGCAAAGCTACCACTTGCACCACACGCAAAACAGTGAAATATCTGCTTCTCAGCAGACACACCACATGAGGGGTTTGATTCACCATGTACAGGACAACAGATTAACATATCTTCGTCTCTCCACTGTGTAGGTTTAGAACCACAGTACTGTACAAGGTCTTCTATTTGTTCTTTAGATAGTGACATTCCCATAAGCAGTCACCTCATTCAAAATACTTACAGCAAAAATCATCACTGACAGAAATACCCTCTGACTCATTACCAAACTCTTCAACCTTTGTCTGGTACAAAACACTTACTTTGTCATCAAGTTTTTCCTTTAAATCAAAATCGGCAAACTCTCCCCACACTTCTCTAAAGTGCTTCTCAAACTCCTGCTTTCTCTTCTGAGATATATTCCACTTATCAAGAATATGTTCTACCTCCAACATAAGTTTCTTCACTAAAGGCTCTTCATTTAGTACTTCCTCCAAAGCCTGTGAAAGTAAACCATCTTCTGCGACTTTATAAACGTCTTGAATGTTACCCTCCGCTTCTACAGTAGGATTGTGATGATAAAAACACTTTCTACCGTCAAAAGGGTCTTCTACTTTAGACCAATGACACCATCTACAACAATGGTATGGGTCATCATGGAATTTTCTAAAATGGTCTTCCTCTGTAAGTCTTTTTAACTTAGACAAATCACTCACCTCAATCCACATTCATAATATTTTCTTCGTACTCTTCATCAGTGTAACCTTCTGTTCCAACATCACCAGAATTTTCACTGTAAATACTATTAAAGTTCATTCTATGGAAATCCCACTGAATGAGTACTTTACCAAGAACACCTTCACGCTGTTTCAATACTTTAACTCCCATTTCTTTGTCATTTATCATAACTTCATCACGAAATAAAGCTAAAACATTGTCACTATCTTGCCCTACAGCTTGAGAGTACATAATACTTCCCAATTCTGGTCCGGTCTTCTTACTGGTATTCTTATCTGCCTGTGTGTTTACCATAATAGGGATATGCCAATTCTTTGCGACTTTCTTTAAATCTCTGGTGATATGTGTTACTCTTAACCAGTCATCTTTTGCTCCCTGTTCATCTTCCATAAGATAAACACCATCAATGAGAACTAAGTCCGGCTTCTCTCTTTCTACTACAGAAACAACACTTGAAACACCTGTAGCTGTCTCAATCACTAAAGGCTCAAGTTTTGGTAAATCTTCTTCCAGAAATTCAAAATACTGTTGTTCTGTGTCAAGTGAGAGTGTACCAGACTTAAAATTGTTGTAGTCAAAGTCTCCATACATCATACCAAAAAGCATAGCTTCAAAACGGTCACGCATAAGGTCTGTACTCATTTCTGTAATGAATATACACACCTTATAATTGTTAAGCTGTGCATAAGCACCTACTAAAACAAGAAACCAAGTTTTACCTACACCAGACGTAGCAATCAGTGTAGTAAGTGTCTCTTTAATCAAACCTTTCAAAATGTAATCAAGGTGTGGAATACCCATAGGAATACCCACCATACCTTTCTTCTCTTTTCTCTCTAAATAGGCTTGCTTTCTGGACTCTGTATCTTTTGTAATATCCACTGATGAAGAAATCACTACTTCATCTTCAATCTTCCACACACCCTGTTTTAATAAAGCAAAGGCTTCTTCTGATTCACCCTCTTCAAGTTTCTCTGCAACTTCTTCCACCACATCAGCAGTTCTATTGTGCATTGACTTAATATGTAACTGGTTACACCAGTACAGAAGAGTTTCATCAGTACCAACTACTTCACTACCCTCAACAATATGTGTTTCTAACTCATAGTTAGGAAATTTTTGAGCCAACACTCTCGGTGTAGGAATCTCACCAGTGTCTTTAAACTGTGACTGAATAAAAGAAAACACTCTTCTATTTTCGCCAGTCAAGAAAGAGGGTCTTATCTGTTGGTCTTTTAATAATTTCATATCCTTGTCTTCAACCAACTTAGACATGAACCCTCTCTCTACATTGTAATTTTTATTCTTCTTGCTATTTTTTAACTTCATAATGTCTCACCTTTCTTCTCAGCATGGTATTGAAGGTGTCCACATCTACCGCATACTGACTGTTTACTAATGCTCGTCTATTATAGCATGAGTCAACATACAAAGACAACTCTCCTGTATTTAACATCATAGTTACCTCTGAGATATTAGTGAGTACAAGACCTACTTGGTTAAAAGGAACTTGCATAGACTCTAAAGCGTCTTTCATTTCCTCCGTGTAATTCTCTTTGTCCACAATAAGGCTCACTGTGTAATCTGTGTTCTCATAGATATAACGCATGAGAGACAAGACCTGCTTATCTACTTCGGCATTGTGGGATTTGCCTTTCCATAAGTTTAGGATCTTGTCTTTCACACCTTTATTCTTAAACTTGAGGAGACAGTCTTCACAGCGAACACCAATTATAAAACTTCTTTTATTGGATATATCACCGTGTAACATTTTCTACTCCTCCACAGGTTTAAGATAATCACTATATGTTTTTCCACTGACAGGAACTAAACTGAAATGTCTTCCAGATAACTCTCCGTCATTCTTAACAGGTCTAAGATAAAGAGTACCTCCCTCATTCTCAAGCAAGCACTTCTGTACTTTCTTAGTCTTTCCGGCATTAACTTCTGCCATGCAGTAATCTCCAACTTTAAAGGGAGAAATTCTAAGGTTAAGAAGTTGAGCAGACAGAAAAGTTTCCTGCTGTCTAAGTCTTGCAATATCAGTTTGAATACCACTGATAGCGTCCATTAAATCTTTTTCTTTATCTTTAGTAGGCTTCTTTGATACAGTTCTCTTTAATGCCATTCTACACTTCCTCACTTTCTTCAAAATTTAAGTCAATCTGATAAGAATTTCTTCTGTAAATTTTAACATACTGACCTTCTTTACAAGCGGATTCACCCTTATCATTACTTCTATTCAAGTGAGATAAAATGCGACCTATTGTACTATGTCTGGAACACCTCTCTTCAAACTTAAACTTACCAGAATCTAAATCTACAAAAGAACAATAATTCTGAGTATTACTTCCATAGTACTTGTTTTCATTGTCTCTAAAAGAGATAACTAAGTATGCTCCTAAACATACTCCCATTCTGTTATAATGAAGAACAAGGTCTCCATTATTAAGCATTACAGACTTGTTGCCAAACACTTCCCATTTCTTTCCATTAACAGTTACATTCTTCATCTTATTATCCTCCTTTTATTATTTCCAATTTGTTGCTATCTTACCATCTGGGTGAATGATAATATTTGAATACCCATTCTGGTAATCGTTATGTGTCTGTTGGTACATATCACCTAATGTGATACGAGCATGAACACCTTGATAATCAAAGGTGGCATATACAAAGAAATCACCTACACGAAAAGTACTAACACTTATTTCCGGGTCTTTTTCCAATTCATTAAATACAGACACATCATAATCATGCTTCTCAAGACCACTAAGATACCGGAATGAAAAGGAATGATTCTTTGGGTTATCATTGTTTCTTATAAAGTCCTTGATAAAATCAAGAGACATTTGTTCATCTGTCAACACCGTCTGAATCGTAGAACCCAGAAATAATTCTGGATTCGGGGAACATAGTCATTAACTGATAAATTTATGTGAGCCAGATTACTAATACTTGAGTCATACCCAGAGGTGTTTACACTGATAAAAGTACCAACACTGTATTTCTTATAAATATCAATCAGTTCCTTTAAATGTTCGGGGTACAGGCTTGGCTCTCCACCTGTAATACTTAATCTGGCTGTCGGGTGTTCTTTAAGAACCTTTACCAGTGCTTCTTTCTGACGCTCTGAATCAAACAGACCTTTCATTGGATTCTGTCTTTCTAAACAGAAAGGACAGTGATAAGGACATTCCTGTGTCATTATAAGCTGAACATTTATCCTGTAATATAAAGGTCTTCCTAAAGAGGTTAAATCATTTCTGGTTTCTAACCTATACTTTAGGTCTTCTTTCATATGTTCACGAATCCATTCATAATTTGGAATGTGTGGTATGAAATTCATCTTCCGGCTCACTTTTCTACCTCCATCTTTTCTACATAATAAGAACAGTAATAGCCTAACTCTGCGTTACAATTATGGTATTCATATTCTGAGACAATTCTATCAAAAGTATTTGTTTTCTGCAACAAGAAAGGCTTTATCCACTGATTATCATACCGCACTTTGCAAGGCAACACATACACTTTCTTACCCTCTCTAAATAACTTCCGGGCAGTTGCTTTACTCACCTTTATAACTGTGTCATTCTGGAACTCATTCATCATTTGGAATACCTCATATCTTTCCCCACAATCGTTACAGGTGTCATGTGTCCTTTACAAAGACTGGCTACAGATGGTCCGTAAGTCTCTTCAACCACTTTCATAGGTATGTTACTACAGATAATAGTAACAAGACCATGTTCTTCTCTGTATCTCAAAAGGTCTTCCAATATAGGCTTTGCAATCTTACTGTCAATCTCTTTTCCAATCTCTTCAAGTACAAGGAACTCAACACCTTTGTACTGTTCATAGAAATCAGTCTCTAAAGCGTCCTTTTCATTCTTATCTCTTACATTCCACGCTTCTGTGTAGTAATTGATATACTGACTAAAAGTTACTCTCCGGCAGGAATATCTTCTCCTATAGGCTTCTTTCAGAATGATACAAGACAACATACTCTTACCCACACCATTAGAACCACAGAAGAAAATACCTCTATTCTCTTCAATATTCTCATACAGTCTATTTATGTAGTCCTGCACGAACACTTTCACTTCTTTTACACCCTCATACACTCTAAAATCATCAAGTGTAACCTTACAGAAGTGCTTCGGCACTCCCATAAGGATAAGGCTTGACTCTGAAACAACAGGTCTGATAGGTCTTCTCATACTTACCACTCTCCAATCTTTGTACTGCTCTCTTCAACAGAACCAGTCCACTCTTTCTTCTGGTATTTTCTTTTAGACTTAGGAACATATTCATCATCAACCCACAGCTTAAAATCTGCATACACGGTGTTCACCCATCTGCTTGCTAAAATATTCGGGCTGATTCTCTCTTTCTCAAGATAGTCCTGTTCACTGTTATACAGAAATTCAATCATGCCACAAATTTCCCTTACATCATAACTCTGTAAGAGAACCTTAAAAATGTGCATATCTTTCTGAATGTTACTAATGACATACTTATATCCTGCGTCTTCTGCTACCTTTCTAAAATAGTACACTAAATCTCTTGTCTTAAAGGTGTCAATGTATTTATCCAGATTTGCGTATTTCTCAAGAAACTGTTCATACATTCCACCTCTATTCTGGCTCTTTTTTTTTGGAGGTGTCTCAGACTCCCTCTTTGTTCTGACTGTGGACTGACCTCTTCTCTGTCTCATAATTGAAACAAGGTCACTGTCTCCTACTTTAGTTGTAATACGTTTCATGTGTGATAAACCTCCTATTTAAAAGAAGACCTGTGTTTCAAGGTCTTCTTAGTTGTTACTCTATATAAGATTGTACAGTATCTTGAAGTACACTGTCAACGACTCCAATAAGACGCTCATAAGCCTGTTCCATTGTTTCTCCCGGCTGTACTGTATCTGTTCCCCAACAGTCAACTCTTAAAGACTCATAGTTATCCATGTTCTTAGTGATACCCAGATTGACTCCCACAGTCTGAGCAGGTGACTCCTGCTTTCTATGATGGTCGTTTGGCGTACCCTGTTTAAGTGTCTGCTGATTACTCTTTGTTCCCTTTGTTACTGTAGTGTTCTCTTCCACCTGCTGTTTCAATGATTTCTTCTTTAATGCCATAATAAATGCTCCTTTCTACAGACTACTCTTCAAACACTAAACCGTGTCTGGCAGAATCTTTCACTTTAACAGACAAAACAAAGTCCTTATTCTCTAAAGTGAGGTCAATGGTCTTTCCTCCATCTTTAAAGTTCGTCACTGCATAGTTATCATCAAGATTAAACTTGCCGGACACAAGTGCTGTGACTTTCTCCAACTTCTTAGTGGACGCTCCTGCTTCTTTGTCTTTCTCCTGCTGTGCAATAATAGCTTCACTCTCTGCTTTTGTCACGTTCTTCTCTTCCGCAACAGCTTTTGTCTCTTCTACAGCCTGTTCCGTCTGCTCAATCTTTGTCTCGTCTTTCACTTTCTTTCTAAGTGCCATGATTATTCCTCCTGTTCATTACCAAATATTTCTGTAAAAAGTTTATTCCAACGCAACTGTACGTTGCGTGTGAAATTGGTTTGAGAGATTTTCTTACCTGTAGAGATTTTAGCTTTCTCAGCACACTCCACAAGTATCTCAATCTGTTCTGTACAATACAATCTTCTTCCTTGAATAGAAAAAGGTGTCTTAGGAATTGTTCCGGCTATCTCCCACTTTCTTACAGTCTGTGAAGTTCTCCCTAAATGAGAAGCAACTACATTGATATTGTACAGTGTGGTAGAATAGCCAGTCTTTTTATTTGTATAAGGAACTGTTCTATCCCACGGAGATAACTCTAAACTCATTCAGACTACCTCCTACTTCTTTCTTGAAGCCGCTTTTAAAACGTGAGAGGTATCAACCTCTGGAATTTCTTCAACTTTCTGTACAGAAACAGAATAAGTAACCTTAACATTACAAAGAGACTCAAACTCTTCCTGTGAGATAGTTCCATCTTTAACTGCGTCTTCAAGTGCTTTCTCATTGATAACCTCAACTTTCTGCACTTCAACACACTTCTTATAGAGACCTTTCTCTTTTAAGAGTTTAATAGTGTCCTCCTGCTTTAAAGATACAGACTTCTTAGCGACTTTTCCTACCATGAAATCTCCTGCGTCATAATAATAACTTCCCTTAGAGTCTTTTACTCCAATCAATTCAGACGCTTCTTTCAGTCTGTCAGCAAGTGTCTTTTTTGTGGTTTCCAGTAATTTAATCTGGGAAGACACCTCTGAATACTCTTGTGACATTTGAGCCACTTCTTTAGCAGTATATTTCTGCTTTTTACCCTTGACTACTTTAAGTGCCATGATTATTCCTCCTTTAGTTTTACTTGGTAAAAGTCTATCATTTTATGAGAAAATTGTCAACAGAAACTTATCTATATCCACGACTAAATAGACCTCCGCTTTTCTTATTAGACTTGCTCTTACCAGTGATATTAAATTTCAACTTTCTATACACTTTATCTCTGGTCTTTCCGTGTGCTGATATAGAATAACTATCTGAAAATCTATAGTCATATAGTAATGCAGGATTTATTTTACCCTCTTTCCGTCTTCTGATTCTACCTACTGCCTGTTCTACATTCTTCTCACTGTTTACTGATGACACAAGAAAACCACACTCCCACGATTTTACATTAGTACCCTCTGTAGCTTTTGCATAAGTAGCAAGTGTGATTAAACACTTTCTTGACTCCGCTTTCTCTATCATAACATCTGACTTTTCTTTATTATCACCATAATACAGAAGAATAGTATCTTCCGGCACAAAGAGTTTCAAATATCTATAATAAGAAACAATGTGTTCTTTCTGGGTGAAAAAAGCAATACAACTATGACCTTTTCGATACTCACTAATAATATCCTTGCACACACCTATCATGTGTTTCTTATTACTCACTAAAACATCATCAATCACCAGAAAGGGAACTCTGGGTCTATCCTCATAAGATAAGTCTCTCAATAAGACTAAGTTATCCGGCAACTCTTCCTCAGTAAAGTCTCTCTTATTAAAGACTTGATTCTCATATAGAAAAGGTTCATACACTGCCTTCGATTCTTTCACTTTAACTTCAACCGGAAGAATATCTGTGTCCTCTGCTGTGTACTCACTCTTAAACACAATACCTCCAAAGAACAGGTCAAACACAAAATCAAGACCATCACCTCTAACTGGTGTAGCAGTGAGTCCTAATTTATATCTGCTCTGGAATTTATCTATGACATTAAAAATGTTGAGTCCTACATGGTGGCACTCGTCTTGAATGACTAAGCCAAACTTATCTAAATAGGAACTCAACTCTTCCTCACTCATTCTACTTAATGTCTGTACTGTAGCAATCGTTATCTGCTTACCCACATTTCTCTTCTTTGCTTTAATAAGACCCGGCTCTAACTTACCTCCAAAACAGTCTTCAATATCATTCTGCCACCCAGTCACAAGGTCATCTTTATGTACTAACACAAGAGTCCTCTGTTTAAGTGTGCAAGCAATATTTAAAGCAAGAATAGTCTTACCTTTACCTGTAGGTAACTGAATAAGACTCTTTGAAAACTGCTCCTTTTTCTGACTGTCAATATATGCTGACTTAGCACTCTCTTGGTCTTCCCTAAGTGTAAAAACAAAAGGTGGGTACTCCACATTCTGTACCACTCTATTATCTGCTATGTCTTTTATAGACACACCCAGTAACTTCTCTAAATTGACTCCTACAGGAACAGAAAGGTATCTCTTCTTCCCCTCTCTATCTCTATGTACTCCCTCATTAAAGTACTCAAGATAAGGTGGAATAGAAATATACTTGCTCCTTGAATATCTTTTAGCAGACTGATAAGCCGGATTGTTAAAAGTGAGTGCTTCTTTTAATTTCCTTATCTGGTCTTCACTAAGATTCATTAACACCTGTCTGCATGACTTGTAAACTTTCAATTCTCTTACGCTCCTTTCTCTTTTCTCGTCTCTTCCTGTTTATCTCTTCTTTGTTAGCTTCATAATAGGCTTTCTGTCTGGCAATAACCTCTTCTCTGTTTCTTTCATAGTAACCTTTCTGATAAGCTAACTTCTCCTCTCTGTGTCTATGATATTGTTCTTTCTTTTGTCTCCGTCTTTTAGGACTGTTCTTATATGACCTCTTCTGTTCATATTCTCTATTTCTGGCTTTCTCATACTCTTCCTTATCAATTCGATTATGAATATACCTTGTCATGTCTGGGTGTGGCTGTCTTTCTCTTTTAATAGAGTTTTCAACCACTCTTAAAATTCTTCTTTCACTATCCGTTATGAAATCACTACCATTAACACAATCACTAAATTTACAGTGAAGACAGTCCATATCACATATCACTACTTACACCTCACTTTCTTTAAACACTGTGCATATTATATCATAATTCGGACTAAAAGACAAAGACGCTACAGA
>ERZ779866.1900-NODE-1900-length-19806-cov-3.506506_pt1 | contig 19806 bp, 14 predicted proteins | sample MGYA00511248_ERZ779866 | MGnify/ENA primary metagenome ERZ779866 (study PRJEB29588, sample SAMEA2155758) | human gut metagenome | biome: human gut; feature: human-associated habitat; material: faeces | place: Denmark | collected 2008/2010 ... | reverse complement strand
TTGTTTTTAGTATCAATCATGTTATTCATCTTAAACTCCTTAGCGCTTCTATTTCTGTTCTTTATGGCGCTACTCTTATTTTTTACACTTCCATATATGCGGTCTTTTTTTAGTTTTTAAAGTAATATGAATTTTCTTATCAACTAAAAAAATAATCTTTAAGTTCTTATTTTGATCCCCATGTAATATATGATTTTGTTTCTTATTAAGTATATTTATCTACAAAATAAATAAATTTATACAAAAAAAAAGAGCCGCGTATTAAGCGGCCCTCCATAAATAATAAATTCTTAATGTTTAAAACAAGAATGTTGCTCCCTCATCAGCTGATGATACGGTCTGACGGCAGGACTTGAACAGATAACGTCCATAAGTCTGCTCATTAGCTTCAACATCCGGGACTTCAGCGACACGTCCTTCAAGAGAGGTTAAGCAATTAATAGTACCTGCATCAGCATCGAAATCTATAAGATCTCCGTCCTTCAATAATGCAAGTTTGCCGCCGCGCAAAGCTTCAGGAGAAACATGCAAAGCTGAAGGGATCTTACCTGATGCTCCGGATAAGCGGCCATCGGTTAAAAGTGCAACTTTATAGCCTGCTTTTTGCAGATTTCCAAGAACCGGCATTAACTTGTGCAATTCAGGCATTCCGCTTGCTGCAGGACCTGCGTAACGAACAACGATAACCGCATCCTGATTAAGCTTGCCTTCCTTATAAGCTCTCTCAACGTCATGCTGATCGTTAAAAACACGAGCAGGAGCTTTAACATGATGATGTTCAGGTGCAACTGCTGAAATTTTTATTACGGAAGTACCCAAGTTGCCGTGCAATACCTTGATACCGCCCTTTTCGTTAAAGCAGCCGCCATCTGAAATCAAAACCTTAGGATCTTTACTCTCGCCGCAATCAACGAAAGTAAGCTTGCCGTCTTCGAGAACCGGAGTTGTCATTTGAGAAGCAAAGTCCCCAAATGAAGTCATAACGTCGTCATGAACAAGTCCGCGTTTATGCAGAGCTTTCATTAAAACCGGAACGCCGCCAGCTGCCTGCAATGCGTTGATATCGGGTTTTGCATTAGGATAGATGTTAACCAAAAGCGGTACGACTTCTGACAAATCACTAAAATCATCCCAAGTTAAGATATAGCCTGCAGCTTTAGCTATTGCGACCAAATGCAAAGTCAGATTGGTGCTTCCGCCCGATGCCAGTAACGCAACTACGGCATTAACTAAATTCTTTGCAGTGACAACCTTATACAAAGGACGAGGATCGCTGCCAAAACATGTTTTATCAAGAATACGTGCAGCAGCTTCATCATTTAAAGCTTGACGCAATTCAGTATACGGAGGAACAAAAGCAGAACCGGGCAGCATCAAACCCATTGCTTCAAGAACAAGCTGATTTGAGTTTGCTGTTCCGTAGAAAGTACAGGTGCCTTGAGAGTGATAGCAGGCACATTCCATCTGCTGCAATGCACTTTTATCCAAAAGACCTGCGGTATATTTCTGACGGATTTCACTCTTTTCCTCATTGGAAATTCCGGTACTCATAGGACCTGCAGGAACAAAAGCTGTCGGTAAATGACCGTATGAAATTGCACCCATAATCATACCCGGGGCAATTTTATCGCAAATACCTAAAAGCAAAACTCCGTCAAAAACATTATGAGATAAAGAAACTGCAACGGACTGAGCAATAATATCTCGAGAAAACAGAGACATATCCATACCGGGTTGTCCCTGAGTGACACCGTCACACATAGCCGGGACGCATCCTGCCACCTGAGCGGTAGCTCCATGCTTTGCAACCTCGACTTTTATTGCATCAGGATAGACTTTGTACGGACAATGAGCACTTAACATATCATTGTACGCACTAACTATACCGATATTGGCAGTCTCGTCCTTAAGAATAGTCGCTTTATCTGCTGCCTTTTCACTTGCAACGGCATGCGCTAAATTTGAACATGTTAGAATCTTACGCCCGCGGCCCAACTTCTCCTGAGCTAAAACCATATTCATGTATGCATTACGGGTTTTCTCAGAACGCTTTTCAATACGCTCAGTTACTTCACGGACTACATTATTTAGCATTATCAAGCTCCTTTTCTTTAGATATGACTGCTTCATAAGCCAATTCGATTACCTCTTCGATCGGATGATCGATATCAACGGTAACAACATCTTTTTCATCGGGTCCCGGAACCTCAAGAGTATCAAACTGACTTTGAACCATTTCAGGTTTCATATAATGACCCTTGCGTTTGGCCATGCGTTCCAGCACCAATTCCTTTGAGCCGGCCAGATGAACGAATATAAGATTTGGATCGCCTTGACGGATAATATCGCGATACTTGCGCTTTAATGCAGAACAAACGATAACACAGCAAGCACTGCGGCGGGACATTGAATAGAAAACATCACCGATACGCTCAAGCCAAGGCTGACGATCTTCGTCATTTAACGGAATTCCGCTGCCCATCTTCATGACGTTGGCACGAGGATGCAAATCGTCCCCGTCAATAAAACGAACGTTCATTTTTTCGGCAAGAGCGATACCTACTGTTGTTTTACCTGTACCGCAAACACCCATAACCACAATACTTCTCATTTTGCACTCCAGGAAATAATTGTGAAAAGGTTCACAAAATCTACTAAAACGTGAAATCAGTGTTTATTTTATCAAATGTGACTGGTAACATGTTATCAGTAACATAAATTATATGTGATTTTTATCACAGGATTGAAAAATTGAGTTCCCATTCGGAGGGCACATGGATCAGTCAACAATGGCACATACCACGCAATACCTGCTTTCTGTAGCCGGTATCGCAATTATCTTTTTATTGTTTCTTATTATGAAATTGAAAGTTCATGCTTTCCCGGCACTGATTATCGTCAGCTTCTGCACGGCAGTTGCCACCGGCATTGAATTTTCACAAATCGTTCCTGCAATGTTAAACGGCTTTGGAGGAACGTTAGCATCTGTAGCATTGCTGGTCGGACTCGGCGCAATGATCGGAAAGATCTTGGAAGTTTCAGGCGGTGCTCAGGTTCTTGCAGATACGTTAATAGGATGGTTCGGCAAAAAGCGCGCTCCTCTTGCTTTAGGCGTAGCTTCATTGCTGTTTGCCTTCCCTATTTTCTTTGACGCAGGCCTTGTCGTAATGCTGCCTGTTATCTTGTCTGTAGCTAAAAAACTCGGCGGTTCAGTTATTTTATACGCCCTTCCGGCAACCGGTGCTTTCTCGGTAATGCACGCGTTCCTGCCTCCGCATCCGGGTCCGGTTGCTGCAGCCGGCATTCTCGGCGCCAACGTAGGATATCTTGTGTTTATCGGACTTATTATCGGTCTTCCCACCTGGTACTTAAGCTCTTATTTATTCGGCTTATGGGCCGGTAAAAAATGGTTTGCCAAAGTTCCTGATCTCTTCTCTCAAAACGACATGGATACTTCAGATCGCAAACCGCCTAAATTCGGAACCGTTGTCGGCATCCTTTTAACTCCGATGCTGCTTATTTTCTTAAATACCGGAATTTCCACTTTACAGGCAACAGGCTCTTTACCTAAAGACAACACTGCGTTAGCTGTTATCTGCACTCTTGGTCAAACACCTATTGCCCTGCTGCTTACGCTGTTATTAAGCCTTTTTGTGTTCATCAAAGCATTTGAGGCAAAACGCCTGAATGAATTATGCGAAAAAGCTTTAGGTCCGATTTGCTCTGTTATCCTCGTAACCGGTGCCGGCGGTATGTTCGGCGGTATTTTGCGTACTTCAGGAATCGGCGATGCTTTAGCTTCCGTGCTTTCTGACATGGGTATTCCGGTAATTCTGGCAGCTTTTATTATCTCGGTATGTCTGCGCGTGGCTCAAGGCTCTGCAACCGTAGCTCTTACTACTGCCGCGGCTTTGGTTGCCCCGATCGTTACCAAGAATGCGGCAAACTTCAGCCAAATTGATCTCTGCGCCATCGTTGCGGCAATTTCAGGCGGTTCTGTAGTTATTTCTCACTTTAACGACTCAGGTTTCTGGCTAGTTAAAGGCTTATTCGGCCTTGATGAAAAAACCACTTTGCGTACCTGGACCGTGCTTGAAACACTGCTTGGTACCATCGGATTCATCTTCGCCTGCATTATCTATATGATTTTCTAACGACAATCTCCTCAACAAAGTCCCGACCTTAATCGGGACTTTTTTCAAAAATTACTAATCACGCTGTCAAATATTCACCCTTTTTATCAAAAAATTATTAAAATACATACAGATAATTTAAGGAAAATGAAGTGAAAAGACAACGCACCACCCTACAGGATATTGCCGACAAAGTCGGAGTTACCAAGATGACGGTTTCTCGTTATCTCAATAACCCCAATAATGTTGCTAAAGACACACAAAAAAAAATAGCTGAAGTTATCGATGAACTCGGTTTTATTCCCAATAGAGTTCCTGCGATGCTGTCTAAAGCATCGTCAAAAGCGATTGGCGTATTAATTTCATCATTTTCCAATATGGTATTTGCCGATCTTATAAACGGCATTAAAAGCGTAGCTAAAAAAGCCGGATACAGCGTTCTTATCATGCATACCGGATATAGCGCTGAAAGTGAAGAAGAACAAATCAACGCTTTATTATCCTACCAAGTGGATGCAATTATTCTTACGGAAGAAATACATTCGGAGATTTCAGTTAAAAGATTAAAGCTTGCCAAAATCCCCATCGTTGAAGTTATGGGATACGTTGAAAATCCTATAAACATGACCGTTGGAGTAGATACTTTTAATACCGCCTACGCCGTAACCCGCGGCCTAATAGAAGCCGGACGTAAAAATATAGCTTATTTCGGCGTACGCCTTGACTATCGAACATTACAGCGTCAACGCGGTTATGAAAAAGCCATGCATGAGGCAGGACTTAAAGGACTCAGCCTTGAGATTCAAGAGCATTCTAATTTCTCATTGGGCAGTACTTTAATGATGAAAACTTATGAAAAAAATCCAAATCTTGATGCTATCTTCTGTACCAACGATGACGTTGCCGTTGGCGCTTTATTTGCCTGTCTTAAACTAAAACTCTCAATTCCAAATGATATAAGCATCGTAGGCTATAACGGATTGAACATCGGAACCGTAACCGAGCCTAAATTATGCAGCATCAGTACGCCGCGTTTTAATATGGGAGCATTGGCAACCCGAATGATCATAGAAAAACTTACCGCCAAATTTACCGGAATGCAGCATATAAAAGTTCCGGCAAAAATAACCGAAGGCAATTCACTTACCAAACATGAATATGAATGTATAAAAGAGTGTCTTGAAAAATACGCCAGTTAATGACCGCCAAAAGAGCTTTAATTATAGTTAATACCGGAAGCCCCGAATGCAGTATTTCGAGTATTAAAACTTTTCTAAAGTTGTTTTTAACCGATAAGCATGTAATACGAATACCAAAAGCTCTTTGGTATCCGATACTTTACGGTTTTATTTTACGCAGACGACCTTACGCTCTTTTGAAAAAATATCAGAAAATTACAATAGACGGAAAAACTCCTCTAATATTTTATGAACAAAATATTATTAAAAAACTTCAGATATTTAGTGAAAAGCAGAACATAAAACCTTTTTATGCCAATCTGTATTCACCTCCTTATATTGAAGATGTTCTAAAAATTTGTCTTAAAGAAGAAATTTCAGAGATAAAAGTACTACCTCTCTTTGCGCAGTATTCGACTGTTACAACCAAAGCCGTCATTGATAAATTTCAAAAACATATTAAAGGCAGCTGTAAAATTTCCTTTGTAACCGACTTTTATGCAGATCCTTTATATATAAAAGCATTACTTAAAAATTTAAGCAGCGCAAAAATTAATGCTGATACACCCTTGCTGCTTGCTTACCATTCTCTGCCTAAATCTTATCTTAAAAAAGATAATTTATATATAAAACAATGTATTGCCACAAGTGAGTTTATAGCTCAAGCGATTGAAAGAAGATGTCCAGTATACACGGTATTCGTTTCACAATTCGGAAAGGGGAAATGGCTTGGACCAAGTCTTACGGATATACTGCAGCAATTAAAAAATAAACATATTAAAACAGTTAATCTTATGAGTCCCGGCTTTATGCTTGATTGCCTTGAAACACTCTATGATATAAAGAAAACCGCTTTTGCCTACGGCAGGAGAGAAGGCATGGAAGTAAATTATTTCCCATGCCTTAATGACAGCGATGAATGTATTGAGCTTATAACAAGCCTTGTCAGATATCAGTAGAATTAATTATTTGTTTTATATCCTAAAAACTCATCAGTATGCAAAAGACTCCTAGCATGCGAAATTGATTTTTCATCAGGAGACGGAGTATCTTTTAACTCATACTTGATACCTAAAGCATCCCATTTGAACATACCGAAACTATGATAAGGCAAGATTTCAACACGTTTTACGTTGCTTAAAGTTTTAATAAAAGAATAAAGCTTATTTAAAGATTCATCATTATCTGTAATTCCGGGAACTAAAACATGTCTAATCCATACTGCTTTACCTTTTTCATCTAAATATTTAAGGCAATCTAAAATATTAGTGTTTTCCACCTTGGTCAAATCAAGGTGCGCCTTATTATCAATATGCTTGATATCAACCATTAAAAGATCTGTATATTTTAAAAGTTCATCAAACTTCTCAAGGAAAGCAGGATCTCTAGAAAAAGGAGATGCCGCAGTATCAATAGTCGTATGCACTCCTTCTTTTTTTGCCCCTTTAAACAGCTCGGTAACAAAATCAATTTGCAGTAATGGTTCTCCTCCGCTTACTGTAATGCCGCCGTCTTTACCCCAATAATTTCTATAACGCAAAGCATACTTTAATACCTCATCAGAGGTTTTCTCTTCTCCGGCATTTATTTTCCAAGAATCAGGATTATGACAATACTTACAGCGCATTCTGCAGCCTTGCATAAAAACAACGAAACGCACTCCGGGACCGTCAACCGAGCCGAAAGTTTCAAACGAATGAATTCGTCCTGTAAGCATATCTATCCTCTCAAACCTCAAAATCTCTTAATACTTATTAAAAGACCCCGAAACTTTTAAAGCCCCGAGGTCTTAAGATTAAATTGTTAAGCTAACAATTACATTGACTTATGGCAGGTTCTGGCGATAACGTCAAGCTGCTGCTCACGGGTCAAATCGATGAACTTAACTGCGTATCCTGACACACGGATAGTGAAATTAGCGTACTCAGGCTTCTCTGGATGCTCCATAGCGTCAATCAACTTCTCGGTACCGAAAACATTGACGTTAAGATGATGAGCGCCACGCTCAAAATAGCCGTCCATGACACGAACGAGATTATCGGTACGCTCCTGCAAATCATGACCTAAAGCGTCAGGGCTTATAGTCTGAGTGTTGGAAATACCGTCTAACGCGTACTCATACGGAAGCTTAGCTACCGAATTCAAGGAAGCGAGCAAACCGCTCTTTTCTGCACCGTAGCTCGGGTTAGCGCCAGGAGACAAAGGTTCACCGGCTTTTCTGCCGTCAGGCAAAGATCCGGTAGCCTTACCGTAAACCACATTAGAAGTAATGGTTAAAATTGAAGTAGTCGGCTCTGAATTACGATAAGTATGATACTTCTTAATCTTACCTAAGAAGGTCTTAAGCAACCATACTGCAATATCATCAGCACGATCATCGTCATTACCGTAACGCGGGAAGTCGCCTTCGGTCTCATAATCAACGGCAAGTCCCTGCTCATTACGAATAACTTTAACTTTAGCGTACTTAATGGCACTTAATGAATCTACTACATGAGAGAAACCAGCAATACCGGTTGCAAAAGTACGACGAACGTCAGTATCAATTAAAGCCATTTCAGCAGCTTCGTAGTAGTACTTATCGTGCATGTACTGAATAAGATTCAAGACATTGACATAAAGACCGGCAAGCCAATCCATCATGATGTCAAAGCGATGCATCACTTCATCATAATCAAGGTAATCACCGGTAATAGCACGATATTCAGGTCCTACCTGAACGCCTGATTTCTCATCAACACCGCCGTTAATTGCGTAAAGCATGCATTTTGCAAGGTTGGCACGAGCTCCGAAGAACTGCATTTCCTTACCGGTTTCAGTTGCAGATACGCAGCAGCAGATAGAGTAATCATCACCCCAGACAGGACGCATTACGTCATCATTCTCATACTGAACGGATGAAGTCTGGATAGAAATCATTGCTGAATACTTACGGAAATTCTCCGGCAAGTGTTTGCTGTAAAGAACAGTAAGATTAGGCTCAGGAGCAGGTCCCATGTTCTCTAAAGTATGGAGGAAGCGGAAATCGTTCTTGGTGACCATAGAACGTCCGTCCATTCCGATACCGGCAACTTCCAAAGTAGCCCAAACCGGATCACCTGAGAATAGCTGATTGTATGAAGGAATACGGGCAAATTTAACCATACGCAGCTTCATTACCAAATGGTCAATAAGCTCTTGTGCCTCGGACTCGGTGAGAGTTCCTTCTTCCAAATCACGCTGGATATAAATATCAAGGAAGGTGGAAACACGGCCTACGGACATTGCTGCACCGTTTTGAGTTTTAATGGCGGCTAAATAGCCGAAATAAAGCCACTGCACAGCTTCACGGGCATTTTTTGCCGGAACGGAGATATCATATCCGTAATCTAAAGCCATAACCTTCATCTGAGCCAAGGCTTTAATCTGATCGGAAAGCTCTTCACGCTGACGAATAACGTCATCAGTCATGGTTCCGCTGCCGCAATTTTTAAGATCTTCTTTCTTTTTCTCAATAAGGTAATCAATACCGTACAAAGCGACACGACGATAATCGCCGACGATACGGCCGCGGCCGTAAGTATCAGGAAGACCGGTAATGATTTTGTTCTTACGGGCAGTTCTCATTTCAGGGGTATAAGCATCAAAAACGCCCTGATTATGAGTCTTATGATATTCGTTGAAAATCTGCTGGAATTTAGGATTAGGAGTATAACCGTAAGTAGTGCATGCTTCCTGAGCCATCTTAATACCGCCATACGGCATAAAAGCGCGCTTTAAAGGTTTATCGGTCTGCAAGCCAACAACCTTTTCCAAGTCCTTTAACTCACTGGAAATATATGCAGCTTTGTAAGCAGTAATTCCGGACACAACTTCGGTTTCCATATCGAGAACACCGCCCTTTGCACGCTCCTGCTTCTGAAGTTCCTGAAGTGCGCCCCAAAGTTTATCGGTAGCCTCGGTAGGGCCGGCTAAAAAGGAAGCATCACCATCATAAGGGGTATAGTTATTTTGAATAAAATCTCTGACATTAACATCACCAAGCCAATGGGTTCCTTTAAAACCGCGCCATTCTGTTCTCATAAACAACTCCTGTATTGTGTTTAAACAGAAAATTTCATCACTTTAAAGCGATAAAACTCATTGAATTAAATTTGCCTTAAAAGCCGACGTTCATTTCCTAACTAATGTGCCGAAATCCTAAGGACTTGAGGTTTCCGCTTCATGCTCCATCTTCAGAAACCACGTGAATAATATACTTTTTTAATCTTACATACAAGATAAAAAACTTAAATTTTTAAGCATTTTTTCAAATAAAAATAATCAAATTTAAGTTCCACTTATAGGACTGCAGTTCAATATTTTTTGCTTTATTTTTCAAACAGATATTTAAAGAACTAAATGGTTAGCATAACCTAACAAAATTTCTGTTTCTTACATGATTTCTTTTTTCAATTGACCATATTTGTTAACTGCAAAACTTATTCAAAAAATGTAAGAAGACATTTAAAATTTAATTTAAGAAAAAATAATGCCCGACAAAAAAAGCATCGGGCAATAAAGAAAAAGTTTTACTTAAATAAATTTCTAATTTTCCGCTATTTCACCTGAGCGGTAAGCCTGCAGTAAATCAGTTAACGCTCTGATGCTGTATCGTATCTGCGTACCGGCATCACTATCCCCTACCATCATGCGTTTACGGAAAGTTTCGACCATATAGCTGTCAGAATGAATATCCGTATTTGACAATAAAGCATCTTCGATTGTCGTAAAAGGACGATGCGCTTTAAGACGTAAACCGTGGGAATTAAAAATCAATGTATATCCGGCAATACCGGTTGTCTTGTGATAAGCATGACAGAAGCCGCCGTCTATGACGATGAGTCTTCCGTTTCCGCGAATAGGATCTTCACCTTCCCGAACTTTAATCGGCGTATGTCCGTTTATGATATGACCTTTATCAGGATCAAGCCCGAACTCTTTTAAAATCATCTTACAGATATCTTCTCTGTAATATAAAGAATAGTAAGGGTCACGAGGCTCTTCCCAAGTACTTTTATCTTCACATAAAGCGCGTTCGAAAGTTTTAACAATGCGTCCTGACAGTGGAGATCTGATTCCGCACCAGAGATACCACATGTTATCAAGACTATCCTGATCTTTTTCAATCCAAGCTTTACGTGCCAAAGCATCGGCATAATCCATATAGGCTTTGCCCGTAAGATAATGACCACCGCAGTTAATCGGAGCAAATGTTCCGTCTTCATTTAAAGGAATGCAGCCGTGATAAAGAAGATTTCCGTTATAGCAGCGATACATAGATCCGTTTTTATATAAAAAAGCTATATGCTGCTGAAGTCTCTTACTGCCTAAAAAAGCCTGTTTTAATTCAAGGCATACTCTCTCCTCTTCCGGTGTAAGCTTATAAGGATCATTTCTATCGATGGTCGGAAAATCTTTAGTACGGATTTTGTATTCTTTTCCTTCTAAAACTACAGTGCCTTTATCAAAATCAATCTTATCAAGCAAAAGGCGCTTTTCCATATCAAATTCTTTATGACGTTTTATAACGTGTCCCTGCAGTTTGAACACTAAAACGGCAAGCGCTTTTTTCAAAGCACTCATTTTCTCTTCTTCTTTATAAGTATGCTCGGCAAACATTACCAAAGAACGCATACTGATTCCGTAGCCGTTTTCCAGCAGCTCGTAATTATCATAAAGAACATTGTTACGCACCACGGTCATAATGCTGACTAAAGATCCGCATGCCGCTCCCATCCACAAAATATCATGATTGCCCCATTCGATATCAAGACTGTGGTGCTTCATCAAAAGATCGATGATCTTATCAGGATGAGATCCTCTATCGAAAATATCACCTACTAAATGAAGATGATCAACGGCAAGACGTTTAATCAAAGAAGCCAGTGAATTAATAAAGTGATGTGCACTTCCCGTTTCAATAATCGAGTCGAAAATTTTCTCATGATAACGAACTCTATTGTTATCCTCATCAGCCATAGCGTGCATAAGTTCGTCAATAATGTAATTAAACTCACGCGGAATGGCTTTACGCACTTTTGAGCGGGTATATTTTGATGAAATAAACTTAGCCAAAACAATAAGACGCTTAATAGCTGTCTTGTACCAATTGGCATCTACCACTCCCTGTTGTTTTAAAAGCTCCAGCTTCTCATGAGGATAATAAACTAAGGTACAAAGATCGGCTTTTTCATTTTCATATAAATTCTGGAAAACAATATCAACTTTTTCACGTATAACACCCGAACAATTATTGAGAATATGACAAAAAGCATCATATTCACCATGCAAGTCGCTAACAAAATGCTCAGTGCCTTTGGGCAGGTTCAAAATCGCCTGTAAATTAATAATTTCAGTAAAAGCCGCGTATCTGGACGGATATTGCTGAGCTAAGAGCTCTAAATATTTTTCTTTAAGAAATTCATTCTCTTTCATAACAGTCTTAACATGCCCTAAATTTTATTTACTCTTTCTCAAACTAATATTAACTTTTATAGAAAAACTTATAAAACACCCTATAACGAAAATGCGCAGCTTTTCAAAAAAAAGATTCAAAGTAAAAGAGTAAGCAATGTCCTTTTGCTAAAATCAAGCTAACATAACGTATGGAAATAAAAAAATGAACAACAACTCGCGTGAGCGTTATTTTGAGCTTTCTTTACTATTTTTGATTCTGATATTAGGGTACGCTCTTATCCTTCAGGCTTTACCTTTTATCAACGGCATTTTAGGAGCTATTACTCTTTATGTCTTGTTAAGACGCCCTAACTTTTATTTAATAAACCGCTACGGTAAAAGAAAAGCTCCCTGGATCATTACGCTGTCCGTAACCGTATTTATTTTGATCCCTTTATCGCTGCTTGCATGGTATGCAATTGAATTAGTGCAGAATTTCGATCTTGACCCTAAAATTGCCATTGAAAAAATTACATCCATTGTTAAAAAAATCGAAGGCGCTACCGGCTTTGACCTGATTACGGATAAAAGTTTAAGCTTTATTACCGCCCAGCTTAGTAATATTTTCAACATGCTGATGTCCGGCATTAATAACTTTACCGTCAATTTATTCACGGCAATTTTATTACTGTTTTTCCTGCTTTCAGGAGGGATGAAAATGGAGCTTTATATCGCAAGGCTCCTGCCTTTTAGTGATGAAAATAAACATGCTGTTATTAAAAAACTTCATTTAATCGTCCGTTCCAATGCTATCGGCATCCCTCTGCTTGCCATCATTCAAGGCTTGGTAGCTACTATAGGTTATATGCTATGCGGGGTGAATAACGCTCTTTTATTCGGTATTCTCACAGGTTTTGCCTCAATCATTCCGATTGTCGGCACCATGATTGTGTGGATCCCTCTTGTCATCGGACAATACTTTGACGGATCTTTACTTTCCACACTAGGTCTTGCTTTATACGGCATCGTGATCATCTCACAATGCGATAACGTAATTCGCTTAATTTTGCAAAAAAGGATGGCAAACACTCATCCTTTAATCACCATTTTCGGTGTCATTGCCGGTTTACCTATTTTCGGTTTTATGGGCGTAATTTTCGGACCTTTAATCGTATCTATGTTCCTTTTATTCGTGGATATGTTTGCAAAACAATATATCTTAGGCGAAGTTTACTCTCCGATACCGCCTGCACAATTGCCTGAAATAAAAAATAACTCAAATACAAAAAAGTAAAAAATACAAGGCGGAGGGGTTCAGCTCCGCCATCTTTATATATTTAAATTTTATTATTCTTCTTCATCAAGTCCGAAACCTTCTCCTTTTAGCTCATCCCCCAGACCGAAGAAATGAGATCCTGCGACATAATGCAGCGTACGCAACTTAGGATCAACACCGTCAAAGCAAACATGATTGTTCTTATAAACTCGTTTATCCGCATAAGCGGCAACGCATTCACCGATAAACAAATCATAGGTTTTCTCATTATGGGGTTCAGGGATAACTTTAAAAATCAAATAACCGATACAACCGTCAACCAATGGGATCTTGCAGTCATCTAAAGTAAAAAACGCAGCACCTGATTTTTCAAACTTGTCTTTCTCATCATTTTTGCTGACAGAGCCTAAATAATATAATTCTTTAGCAATAGCAACCGTCGGAATACCGATTGCAAAATATCCTGACTTCTCAATTAAAGGACGGGTGTAATGATCTTTTGCAATAACGGCAGTACATTTAGTCGGATTATAATCAAGTGCACCTACCCATGTTGCCGGCATTGCTCCGGTATCACCGTTAAATTCAGCACTGACCATACAAGTAGCGCCTAAATTAAGTAATCTGTACGCTTTATTGATATCTACCTTTTCTAAATAGTCACGTGTAATCATAAACAACCTTCCTTTCCCTTTATTTTTTTATCCTAAGAAAAAGCTCCGAGTTCTGAAACACCATCGCAAAAAGAACACTTTCTGACGATGCTCAGTACTTTCGGAGCTTTTATGATACTTAAAAATAAGCCCAAAACTACATGGTTACGCCGTCTTTCCAGATAATAATGTCATGGAAGCCGCGTTTTTCCGATAAAGTCTTCTTTCCTGAAGCAACAGCGAGTACGTAGTCAAGCAGCTTATCGGTTAAAGAATCAAAGCTTTCACCATCAACTATAGCTCCGGCATTAAAATCAATCCAATCCTGCTTTTTATTAAACAATGCAGTATTAGTTGAAATCTTGACGGTCGGAATTGCAGTTGCAAAAGGAGTGCCTCTGCCGGTCGAGAACAACACCATGTGACATCCGGCTGAAGCCAATGCGGTACAGGAAACACCGTCATTGCCGGGACCTTGCAATAAATTCAAGCCGTGAGTACGTAAAGACTCTCCGTATTTTAATACGTCACATACTTCGGCCTTACCGCCTTTTTGCACACAGCCTAAAGACTTATCTTCCAATGTGGTAATACCGCCGGCTTTATTACCGGGAGAAGGATTTTCAGAAACAACTTGTCCGTGAGAGGAGAAGTAATGTTTAAAATCATTGATAAGATTGACGCATTTATCAAAGATTTGAGGAGTTACAGCTCGATTCATAAGAATCTGCTCAGCGCCGAACATTTCTGGAACTTCCGTCATGACCGAAGTTCCGCCTGAACCTACCACGACATCGCTTAATCTGCCGATAAGAGGATTTGCCGTAATTCCTGATAAACCGTCAGAGCCTCCGCACTTTAAGCCGATACGTAATTTATTGATACTGACTTTTTCACGCTTATAAGCGTTAACTTTTACCAAAAGTTCGTCAATAATGGCTTTACCTGCAGTAAGTTCGTCCTCAACATCTTGCGAATTTAAGAAATGAATGCGATCATCATTTGTATCCAAAAACTCCTTAAACACCCCGATGTTATTGTTCTCACAGCCTAAACCTAAAACCAATACTGCGCCGGCATTAGGATGGCGGGTCAAACAAGCCAAAATTTTCTGGGTTGTTGTTTGATCTTCTCCCATCTGCGAGCAGCCGTACGGATGAGTTAAGGCAAGGCAGTCATCAACATTTGCAAATTCGGACAAACGGCTTTGGGCATAAGATTCAAGCTCTTTTGCCACATGATTTACGCAAAAAACTGTAGGAATAATCCATATTTCATTACGAATACCGACATCCCCGTTTGACCTTACGTAACCGTCAAAATAACGATCGACATGCTTTAACTCGGTTTTTGGAGCTTTATCATAACTGTATGAACCGAAAGCCTTTAAATCGGTTTTAACATTCTGTGTATGAACATGCTCGCCTTTTTTAACCGCATGTTTTGCTCTGCCGATAGGATATCCGTATTTTATAACCGGATCGTTTTCAGCTAAATCATAAAGCGCAAACTTGTGTCCGCGAGGAATATCTTCTTTTAATATAACGGCGTCATTTTCAAGCTTAACTTCCTGTCCTTGCTTTAAATCAGTAAGGGCTACGGCAACGACGTCTTCAGGATTTATTTTTATGGCTTGCATTTAATTAAGCTCCAATAATGCTCGCATTGTGGTTACAACACCATCGGTAATAATGGCATGAGTATATTTTGCGATAGTAGAGGTCAAATCAACATCGGCAGATAAATTAATCCCCCATAATTTAGTATCGGATAATACGGTTTTTACTGTAAATAATGCGCTGGCTTCATTTTTTTGATATACCGACCAAGCTTTCTTTAAAACCTCAACAGCGTACGCATCATCAATAAATTCACCGGTTTTACCGCCTGCGCGATTTACTTTAACCGGAACGCCTTCGGCATCATGATATAAAGCAATATAAGCGGCTACGGCAAAACATAATTTTTTCGGTAATACGCCTTTTGCTCTTGCGTCAAGAATTGAAGGAATCACTCGAGCATTAAGTTTTGAAGACGAATTCATCAAAATAGATGCAAGCTGATGATGCATAGAAGGATCTTTAAAACGATTCATCACGTCATCGGCAAACTCAGTCAGCATTGTTTTATCAAGATTTACTGCCGGAATTATTTCGTCATAAACCACGGAATGAACAAACTCTCCCGTGACAGGATCAGACATCATTTCATCTACAGTAGAAAGTCCGGCAAGGAATGCGGCAGGAACATTTGCAGTATGAGCTCCGTTTAAAATGCGCACTTTACGCAAACGATACGGAGTAATATCGGGAGCCACTACAACGTTAAGTCCTGCTTTTGCAAACGGCAGCAAATCATTTACATCATTATCGCCTTCGATGGCCATGAAATGGAACAGCTCACCGCATGTCATGAGTTCATCGACATAACCTAATTTTTCTTCATAATTCTGTGCTTCGTTTACCGGATATCCTGAAACTACTCTATCAACAAGAGTATTTAAGAAACGGCAATCTTCATTCAGGTAAGATATAAACTCATCACCTAAATTCCAGTCTTTTGCAAGCTGTAAAACTATATTCTTTAATTTTTTACCGTTATCATCCAGTAACTCACACGGCATAACCACCATGCCGTACCCACATTTGCAGGTACTTTTTGCATGTTTGAATCTTTCATACAAAAATACGGTTAATTTTCCGGGATAAGAAGAAGGAGCAATTCCCTCTTTTAAATCTTCTTTTACATATGTAATTCCGGCTTCTGTAGTATTGGAAAACACGAACTGCAAAGATTCAAGTTTTGCGTACTCTAAAATATCCTGCCATTCTTCATAGGGATTCATTGCCTTTGCAATCGAATTAACTACCTCATTCTCTTCTACGCTTTTTCCGCCATCAATCCCATGAAGCAATGTAGTATAAAGACCGTCTTGTGCTTTAAGCTTAGGAACGACGCGTCCGCGCGGAGTGCACTGTAAAGCTAAAATTCTGCCGTTAAACAAACCTTTTGAATTTAACTTATAGACCATCCAATCAATAAAACCGCGTAAAAAATTACCTTCACCAAATTGTATTACGCGAATCGGTAAGTCACTTTTCTTATCGGGGCAAACAGACAAATTTAACTGCATCATGAAAAATCCCACCTAAATACATTAAAAAATACTTTAACTTTTTCATTCTATTGCAATGATTAATTTTTACTTGAGCTTAATTACAATTATTTGATAAACCGCAAATAATTGACAGCTTAAAGCAAATTAAAAAACTGATATGAAGTGACCGGTGTCAATACCACCGCAGATAATATTTTCAAGAGATCTCTTGCCGTACTTTACGGGGCTTGACCACTCTGATATACGCGGATTGGTTACCGCAGGTCACCGGTTTCGCCGCCGGATCGCACCGTCTTTTGTCGAGGATCTTGTGTGGTTAACACAGCCTACATAGTTTTTTCGTGGATATCCGAACCATGGCAGGCCTCAAGACCTCTTGGAGATATTATCTGTGTTCAGGTACCTTTCCTCCTTATCCTTTACCCGGTTAAGCCTTTTTAATTTGTACTTCGGTCAAACCGTTCATCATGCCGCAAATAAAGCAGCTCATCTCCCGGGCTACGGCAGTTACGGCAACATTATGTTTTTTACCGCACCTTCCAAGTTTGTAATACCTGCGGCGCAGCCTTGCGCTTGCCTTATCGGCATAATTGATAACGGTATTATCATTGCCTTGCTGCCGTGCAAGCAGTGCCCTGCTCTTATATCCGGGTAATCCCCGGCAAATGCTTTGCGCCGCCTCTATCAGCTCTTTACGGATATGACCGGTGCCCACTTTGGTAATAGCGATACGTTTTTGTTTTTTACCGCTTGATTTCTCTCCCGGTACCAAGCCTAAATAAGCAGCAAAATTCAGCGGTTTTAAAAAGCGCCTGAAATCACCGATTTCCGTAATTATCGCCTATGCCCGTGACCTTGTTATTCCCGTAAAGCATGCAAGTTTTCCGACATTGTCTTTATATCTTTTCGTCTTGGACAATTCTTCAATCCTGACATCGAAAGCTTTGATTTTATTATTGAGCTACTCCATGGTCGCTAAATATTCCTGCAGGATTTCCCGGTATAAAGGAGATAATGTCATCCCTTTGATATATTTAAGATGCTCTGCCGTCCATTTGGTGCGTTGATAGATATACCCGTGTCTCATGCACAAAGAGTTTATTTGCTGCTTTATTCTTTTGACGGCTGCCTTATGGTCATTGCGCATCCTGATGTAGTCTCTTACCGCCAAATCCTCTTCACCGGGAACGAATACCGCTGAATACGTTCCATACGCAAGATTTTGCGCGATGGTTCTCGCATCTCTTTTATCGGTTTTTACTTTTTTCCCGCCTTTTTCTTCACTCATCTTGGTCGGAGCTAAAATTTTGCAGTCAATTCCGCGCGCTTTAAGGTAATTGTACAAGCTAAAACCCAAACATCCCGCTTCATATCCGGTGACGAAAGTACATTCATTGTCCGCAAAGCACTTCTCAATATTGTCAAGGTATTTGATGATATCGGAAGGCTCCGCCGCGACTTTGGTTTCAAAGAAAAATTTATTCTCTTGACCGAAAACCGGCTCTAAAGCACATAAAGAATACGAAGTGCTATGTACATCCATGCCGATATATATATTATTCTTTCCATAAAGTGACCTTCCTATGTATGCGGTAATTCCCGCTTTTTAATGATTAACCGGTTAAATTGTAGGGTAAATCCACGATATTTACATCAGTGGAGGTCACTTCATATTGTCTTTTCTTACCTATATGCATCATATTAATCCGCCTTTACGTGCTATTAAATAAAAAGAGCTCCGCATTAAATTTCGGAGCTCTTTTTTACAGACTAATGATTTTATTTTCTACTAGTCTTTTCTATTCATCTTTTCATCATCTTCAGGGCTGTTTTTCATATTGGCATAAATAGTTGCCAAAATCGGACCTGAAATATTATGCCACACGGAGAAAATTGCTGAAGGCACTGCCGACAACGGACTGAAGTGAGCCATGGCAAGAGCGACACCCAAACCTGAATTCTGCATTCCGACTTCCATAGAAATAGCTTTTCTCTTGGCTACAGACATGCCGCATACCTTTGCAAGGAAATAACCCAAGGCAAGACCTAAACCGTTATGCAGAACAACTACTGCAAAAATGATAAGTCCGGTTTCGGCAATTTTCTGCTGGCTTACTGCAACAACAGCAATAACAATAGCAACGATGGCAAAAACAGAAATCAAAGGTAATGCAACAACGACATTACGTACGAATTTACCGAAAAAGCTATTGATAATAACACCGGCAACTATCGGAAGGATCACGATATTGACAATTGACATGAACATACCGTAAGGATCAACCTCAACCCACTGATTGGCAAAGAGGTAAATCAAAGCCGGAGTTACGATAGGAGCCAAAACAGTGGTGCAGGAAGAAACGGTAACGGAAAGCGGGACATCGCCTTTGCCCAAGTAAGTCATAACGTTTGAAGCAGTACCGCCCGGGCAGCATCCTACCAAAATAACACCTACGGCAATTTCATCGCTTAAGCCTAAAATCTTGCACAAGCCCCATGCGGTAAGCGGCATAATAATGAACTGGCCTAAAATACCGATAATAACTTCAAGCGGACGGGTAAATACTTCAGAAAAGTCCTTGGCTCTTAAGGTAAGACCCATACCGAACATTACGATACCGAGCAAAATAGAAATATACGGAGCAAGGAAAGTAAAGTAAGACGGAGCGTTATATGCGATGCAGGCAAAAATAATTACCCACAAGGCAAAAGTCTTACCGAAAAAAGCACTTAATTTTCCCAAAGAGGTAACAATTGAGTTCATAGTACTAACCTAAACGAATTTTCTTAAAATATAGATTTGCCCTTGAATACTCTGAAACTTAAGCATTCAGGCATAGAAAATATTTGATTAAATTAACGACGCTGATAACGTTGAACTTAAGGCAGGCGGATTTTTTGCTTTGCGTAAAAACTACTTTAAAGTTTTTAATAGCTTTGTATTTCCGTCGAGGGTAACGACTTTCCTACAAAGTATTTTTATAAAAGTATCAAACGATAAACGTTGCGTTTGAGATATATTAAATCAAAC
>ERZ779866.1899-NODE-1899-length-19806-cov-6.157308_pt1 | contig 19806 bp, 16 predicted proteins | sample MGYA00511248_ERZ779866 | MGnify/ENA primary metagenome ERZ779866 (study PRJEB29588, sample SAMEA2155758) | human gut metagenome | biome: human gut; feature: human-associated habitat; material: faeces | place: Denmark | collected 2008/2010 ... | reverse complement strand
CTCATTCTGTTGAAATTTAATATTTATTTGTCTAAACTTTGGGGTTCACTTCATTAAAACCACGGCTTTGTTGTTATGTACTCTCTTTTGTTATTTCGGCTGTTGTGCTTTCCGTTTTGGCTTCAGTTTCTGCCGGAATCATTGTTCCCTTATGGTCAGTTGTGTAATCACATTTCAGCAAAAGCTCCGATATTGGAACAAACTCATAACCCATTTCCCTAACCGCATCAATAATCATGGGAAGAGCCTCCGGGGTATTTGTGGCGCCGTTGTGCATAAGGATGATTGAGCCGGGGCAGATTTTGCTTTTTATTCTATCCACCATATCCTGAGCTGTGGGGTCTTTCCAGTCCAGAGAATCCACATCCCACTGTACACAGTACATTCCGCAGGAATTTACAGTTTCCACCACTGAATTGTTGTAATCACCATAGGGCGGTCTGAAAAGGGTTACTTCTTTTCCCGTAAGATTTTTAATAAGGCTGTTGCAGTTTTCAATCTCTTCCATCATTTTATCCCTCGAAAGCTCCGTCATTTTCGGGTGAGTACTGCTGTGGTTTCCGATATCGTGCCCAGCGGCGGCTATTTCCTTAACAGAGTCCGGATATTTTTCCACCCAGTCGCCCACAAGGAAAAATGTAGCCTTAACATTTTTCTCATCCAATATATTCAGCAAATCCTCTGTCTGTTCGTTGCCCCATGCGGCGTCAAAAGAGATTGAAACCACCTTTTTATCTCCGCATTCCACATTATAAATTGGGATAATTCTTTCACTTTCGGCGGTTTCCTGAGTTTTTGTCAATCCCAAGATACTCACTGCCCCAACGGAAACTGCCAGAACCAAGCAAATTGCCGCAGTAATGATATTCCTTTTTGTAAGAACAAAAATTTTCATAAAAAAATCACCCCATAATAATTATGAGGTGACCTCTTTTTTAATTCTGTTTATTTAACTATTATTCCTCGTATTTCCACTTAATGCCCTGAGGTGTGTCTTCAATAACAATGTGTCTTGCTTTCAGCTCATCTCTGATTCTGTCAGCAGTTGCCCAGTCCTTATTCTTTCTTGCCTCTGTTCTCTCAGCGATAAGAGCTTCGATTTCCTCGTCAAGGCTCTTTTCCTCTTTAATTGTGATAACGCCGATAACGTCGTTAAGCTCGTTGAACAAATCAAGTGCATACTGGCAAAGTTCCTTTGAAGGAGCATTTGAAGCCGCTGTGTATGTGTTGATATCTCTCGCAAGCTCGAAAATAGCGGAAATTGCGTCGGCAGTGTTAAGGTCATCATCCATAGCCTTGATAAAGTCGTCACGGTGAGTGTCAAGCTTTGCCTTTATCTCTGCTTCACCCTCTTTTTCACCGCTTTCAGCCTTTGAAAGTGCGAAAACAAGGTTGTCATAGCAGTTGTGAAGTCTTTCCAAAGCTGCCTTGCACTGCTCGATATTTTCTACGGAATAGTTTATCGGGCTGCGGTAATGAGAGGAGATAAGCAGATATCTGATAGGCTCATAGCCGTACTTCTCTGCAACATCTCTTACGGTAAAGAAGTTGTTAAGGCTCTTTGACATCTTTACGTTGTCAACATTGATGTAGCCGTTGTGCATCCAATATCTTGCAAAAGGAACACCGTTGCAGCATTCGCTCTGTGCAACCTCGTTTTCATGGTGAGGGAAAATCAAGTCCTGGCCGCCGCCGTGAATATCGATTGTTTCTCCCAGATATCTTCTTGCCATTGCGGAACATTCAATATGCCAGCCCGGTCTGCCTTTGCTCCAAGGGCTTTCCCAGTATGGCTCGCCTGGCTTTGCAGCTTTCCAAAGTGCAAAGTCCATTGGGTTTTCCTTAACTTCGCCAACGGAAATTCTTGCTCCTGCTTCCAAATCCTCAATAGGCTGGTGGCTCAATTTGCCGTATTCGTCAAATTTAAGAGGGCTGAAGTAAACGTCGCCGTTTGATGCAACATAAGCGTAACCCTTTTCAATAAGTCCGCTTACAATAGAGATAATTTCGTCGATGTTCTCTGTTGCTCTTGGGTGAATTGTTGCCTCTTTAACTCCGAGACCCTGAGCATCCTTTTTATACTCTGCGATATATCTCTCGGAGATTGTCATGTAGTCAGTGCCTTCCTCGTTTGCCTTGTTGATGATTTTATCGTCAACATCGGTGAAGTTCTGAACAAATGTAACTTTCAAGCCTCTGTACTCCATGTATCTTCTGAGAATATCAAAGATACAGAGAGGACGTGCGTTTCCTATATGGATATAGTTGTAAACTGTAGGGCCGCAGGCGTAAATTTTTGCCTCGCCCTCTTTCAAAGGTACAAACTCTTCTTTTTTTCTTGTCAGCGTGTTGTAAATTTTCATTTCTTTAACTCCTCCAATTCAGCTTTAAGGTTTTCTATCTCATTTTCAAGTATATTTATCTTCTGTGCAATCGGGTCGCAGATATGAATCTGGTCGAGATTTTCATTCATTCTCACATCGCCGATTTTTACTATTTTAGCCGGAACACCAACCGCCGTTGCGTTTGCCGGAACCTCGCTTAAAACTACCGCACCTGCGGCAATTCGTGCATTATCTCCCACATTAAAAGGTCCTAAAACCTTAGCGCCGGAACCAACCATTACATTATTTCCAAGTGTTGGGTGACGTTTTCCGTGTTCTTTACCGGTACCGCCCAAGGTTACGTTTTGATATATGGTGCAGTTATCGCCGATAACCGTGGTTTCTCCTATAACCACGCCCATGCCATGGTCAATAAACAGACCTTTTCCTATTGTAGCTCCCGGGTGAATTTCAATTCCCGTCTTATGTCTGCTCCTCTGTGAAATATATCTTGCTAAAAACTTCAGATTGTGTCTGAAGCACCAATTTGCTTTTCTATAGGCTCTAACCGCCTTAAATCCCGAATAAAGGAAATAAACCTCAAGTCTGCTTCTCGCCGCCGGGTCTCTGGCGATTACAGAATCCAAATCCTCTTTCAAAGCCTTAAACACACTCTCACCTCTTTTTTTATTTCCGCCGTGTTTTTTATTTCCAAAGTGAACCCTTGCCCCGCAGCACTAACCCAAAGCTTACATCAACCTATCCAGCGGCGGATATAAAAAAACCGCCCCTATGAAAGGGACGGTTTGTAGGTTCAAATCGTGGTTCCACCCAAGTTCAGCGTATACTATATATAATATAGTATGCACCCTTCTGCGTCATATAACGGTGACTGCCGTACAGAGATACTCTGTTTCCCCCTGTCTGCTCACGGGTGCATTTCCCGAAACTCCTCATTAAAGCCATTTCAGCATACAGGCTTCTCTCTGTAAAGTCTTGTTTTCGGTACTTCTCCCGGTCAATGCATTTACAATACTATATGTACTTTGAGTTAATTATATAACAAAGAAAATCCAAATGCAAGATTTTTCTTATTACCAGTCCTGAATAACATGTCTGTTGTCCATAACATAGATAACGCCGGAGATAACGGCAAATATTGTGGACACCCAAAGGAAAATCTGATCCATTACCATAAATCCGGAGCTAAACTGCCAGTAAACCTCTGATGACACAGAAATAATATTGAGGTCCATAAGCTCCAAAATATAACTGCTGAACATTACAGCGCAGATTGCAATAATCTGGCTTACGGTTTTCACCTTGCCCCAAATATTTGCGGCAACAACCTTTCCCTGGGATGCCGCCACAAGACGTATTGAGGTTACGGTAAACTCTCTTATCAAAACTATTATTACCATTACAGGGTCTGTAATGCCCAAAGCTATGAAACAGACAAAAGCCGAAATAACAAGGATTTTATCCGCCAATGGGTCGGCAAACTTTCCGAAATCCGTCACCAGGTTTCTTTTTCTTGCAAGCTTTCCGTCCAGGCAGTCTGTCACAGACGCCATAATAAAAATCAGACAAGACACCAAATAATGGTGCGGAAAAGGAATTAAAAGGGATGCCACAAAAAACGGAACAAGCAAAATTCTAAGCACCGTAAGTTTGTTAGGCAGGTTCATAAAAATCATCCTCTACAATTTTTTAAAATTGCTTACTCCACCATTTCCCCTATGGGGTCGCAATTAAGAAAATCATCAATTTTTACTTTTACAAATTCACCGGGAGCAGGTTTTCTGCCTGTTACAGTAAAGAACACGCTTCCGTCAACCTCCGGAGCGTCCCAAGCGCTTCTGCCGAAGAAGCACTCGGCGTACTGGTCATATCCCTCAACAAGAACCTCTATGGTTTTTCCGTCAAGCTTCTGACAGAATTCCTCCATGATTTCCTGCTGATTTTCCATTATAATTTCTGCTCTTCTTTCCTTAACATCCTCAGGAATCTGCGGTTCAAGCTTTGCCGCAGGTGTGTTTTCTTCCTGTGAGTAGGCAAAGCATCCAACTCTCTCAAATCTCACCTCTTTGGCGAAATTCTCAAGCTCTGCAAATTCCTCTTCTGTTTCTGTTGGGAAACCTGCAATGAATGTGGTTCTAAGCACAATTCCCGGAACCTTTTCTCTTATCTTTGCGATAAGCTTTACAAGCTCCTCTTTGTTTCCCTTTCTGTTCATTGTTTTCAAAACTCTGCCGTTGCAGTGCTGTAAAGGCAAATCCAGATATTTTACAATCTTTTCTTCCTCTGCCATAACCTGCAAAAGCTCGTCTGTGATTTTGTCCGGATAGCAGTACAAAACTCTTATCCATCTGATACCGTCGATTTCACAAAGCTTCTTCAAAAGCTTTGCAAGCATAAGTTCGCCGTAAATGTCTTTTCCGTAAAGACTTGTATCCTGAGCCACAACCACAAGTTCTTTTACACCCTTTTCTGCAAGATGTTTTGCCTCTGCGATTATGTCTTCCATTTTACGGCTTCTGAATTTTCCTCTTATCATTGGAATTGCGCAGTAGGTGCAGTGATTGTCACAGCCCTCGGCAATTTTAAGATATGCGTAATAATAAGGTGTGGACTGTATTCTGCCGCCCTCCAAAGGAAGCAAAAGCTTATCCGGGAAGCACTGCTGTTTCTTGCCTTGTAAAACCTCGTCTATAATTTTTACAATGTCGTCGTTTGCGCCTATTCCCACAACTGCGTCGGCTTCGGGAATTTCTTTCATAACTTCCTCTTTGTAACGCTCTGCCAGACAGCCGGTCACAATTATAGCCTTAATTTTGCCCTCTTTTTTAAGCTCAGAAAGCTCTAAAATTTCTTCAATGCTTTCCTGCTTTGCGGACTCTATAAATCCGCAGGTGTTTATAATAGCCACATCCGCCATCGCCACATCCTCGCAGAGCTTGTAGCCTGCGTTTCTTATGCGGTACAACAGCATTTCTGCATCTACCCTGTTTTTTGCACATCCAAGAGAAATAATACCAACTTTATACGCCATTTCAGTATCTCCAAATTTATTATTTTTCCTTAAAATTCCTCTGCGGGGAACTCCTGTTCATCGCAGAACTCATTCAAAACTCTCTTTATATCACCGTAGCGGTAACCCATTCTTTGAAGTCCCGCCACGGCTCTTTTTCTGCCTTTTTCGTCATTTAAAGCATTTTTATATTTCTTTTCTATCACCGCATAAATCTGACTGTCGCTTTCCGGCTCAAGCTCATCGGCAATTTGTGAAGCGGTTTCCTTGTCAATTCCCTTTAAACAAAGCTTGTAGATAACCGCCGATTTCGCAAGCTTCTTATTTTCATAAAGCTGTGAAGCGTATCTTCTTGCAAAATTTTCGTCGTTTATCAGTCCAAGCTCTTCCATACGTTCAACCGCACCCTTTGCCGCTTCCCTGTTGCAGGTTCTGGAAATTTTGTCCTCCAGCTCTCGGCTTGAGTGGTCACGGTAGGATATAAGCCACAGAGCCTTATCCTTTGCCCTCTGCAAATCAGACTGCTGTATCAAAAAGTGAAGCTGTTCATCGTCAATATCTGCGCCCACCTTCACCCTGTTTTCCAAAATTGTTTTGGTGTCAAGCTTTACGGCAAATTCGCCGTCGATATATATTGCACTTAAACCTTTTTTTCTCGGTTCAATTCCTGTTATAATCATCAGTCTTCAACCAGAATGTCCAGTTTATCCTGAGATGCAGGAGCAGCCGAAGGAGCAGAAGCCACCGGAATCACAACAGGATTTTTCTTTTCCTTAGCTGTTTTTGTTGGGTTCAGCTTGTCGATATTTTCCCAAAGCTGTTTTTCAATCTCGTCGGCGATTTCCTTGTTGTTCTTGAAAAATTCCTTTACATTTTCTCTGCCCTGTCCAAGTCTTACATCGCCGAAGCTGAACCATGCGCCGGATTTCTGAACAACGCCTGCCTTAACTGCCAAATCAACCAATTCGCCCTCTCGGGAAATTCCCTGACCGTACATTATATCGAACTCAGCCTCTTTGAAAGGAGGTGCAATTTTATTCTTTACAACCTTAGCCCTTGTTCTTGAACCGACCATTTCGCCGCCGGACTTCAATGTCTCAACTCTTCTTATGTCAATTCTAACTGAGCTGTAGAACTTCAAAGCACGTCCGCCCGGTGTTACCTCCGGATTTCCGTAAACAACGCCAACTTTTTCTCTAAGCTGGTTGATAAAGATTGCCACGCAGTTTGATTTTGAAATTGCGCCGGCAAGCTTTCTCAAAGCCTGTGACATAAGTCTTGCCTGCAATCCCACATGGCTGTCACCCATGTCGCCCTCGATTTCCGCCTTAGGAACAAGAGCGGCTACAGAGTCCACAACGATTACGTCGATAGCTCCGCTTCGGATAAGAGCTTCCGCAATTTCCAAAGCGTCCTCACCTGTATCAGGCTGTGATACAAGCAAAGAGTCAACATCAACGCCCAAAGCCGCCGCATAAACAGGGTCAAGTGCGTGTTCAACGTCTATAAAAGCTACGTTTCCGCCGTCTTTCTGACCCTCTGCTATACAGTGGAGGGAAAGTGTTGTTTTACCTGAGGATTCAGGTCCGTAAATCTCAATGATTCTTCCTCTTGGCAACCCGCCTATACCCAAGGCGATATCCAAAGACAAAGAGCCTGTGGAAACATGTCCCACGTTCATATGCTCATTTTGACCAAGACGCATAACTGCGCCCTTTCCGAATTGTTTTTCTATCTGCATTAAAGCTGTTTCTAAAGCCTTGTTTTTATCTGCCATCTTTACTTCTCCTTTTCTTTCCTCTAAATTAAACGTCATATATTCAATACAAAACGGCTTACACTGCCGTAAGACAATTATAATTCAGAACAGAAAAAAATTCAATGATTTTAAAGAAATTTCTCGAACTAATTTTCTAATTATTTTTTATAAAAACCGGAAATTGCTCTTTCCACCCCGCCAATGTCAAGGCTTGAAGAGATATTTTCAAATCCTGCGTCGGTCATCATCTTTTTTACATCCTCAAACTGATCTTCGCCAAGCTCATAAACTAACATTCCGTCTTTTTTGAGAAACTCTGTGTATCTCTTTGTAATAAAGGAATAAAAATCCAGTCCGCTTTCTCCACCGTCCAGCGCCATTTTAGGCTCGTACTGAACTTCACTTTGAAGTGTGGGAAGCTCTTCTCTTTTAATATACGGAGGATTTGAAACTATTATGTCAAACTCTTCATCCTGCAAAAAATTCTCAGGATAAAAAATATCGCATTTAACCGCTTTTACATCCGCTTGATTTATATAAATATTTTTTAAAAGATACTCGTAAGCCTCGGGAGATTTTTCCACCGCAGTTACCTTTGCATTTTTGCAGTATTTGGAAATCGCCACGGATATAGCTCCGCTTCCCGAGCACAGGTCGAGAACCTGCATTTCCTTTTCAGGATTTTCCTTTATCCTATTTATACAGATATCCACGCACACCTGAGTATCTTCTCTGGGGATAAGCACCCCTTTTCCCACTGCAAAGGGCAAATCCATGAAATACCACAGTCCCATAACATACTGCAAAGGCTCTCCGGCGGCTCTTTTCTTTGCCATATTCAGCAGTTTTTCTTCCTCACGGTCTGAAATCACATCGTCGCCGTAAACTATAATTTTGTTTCTGTCATAGCCTGCAATTTCTTCCATAAGATAGGAAGCTTCAAAGGACGGGTCGCTGACTCCGCCCTGAGATAAAATATTTTTTATTGTGAGGTATAGTTCTTTAACCGTCATTTTTATCCCACACTAATTTTTATTTTCCGGCGGTAAGAATATCGCTTCCGTCCTCCGGTATTACCTCTTTTATAGCGGCGATTGCCACTTCAATCATGCTGTCATCAGGCTCTTTTGTGGTAATTCTCTGAGCCCACATTCCCGGAGCTGCAATAATTCTTGTGGCAAGGTTGTCGTATTTGCCGCAAAGCTTAATAAGCTCGTAACCAATTCCGCAGGAAATAGGAAGCAAAAGAATTTTTATAACAGGTCTTAAAACCGGTATTCCGAAAGGTGCAACCGGAACAAAAAGACCTACGATTATTCCCACAACCAGCATAAGCACCATAAAGCTTGTGCCGCATCTTGGGTGGAATCTTGTGTGCTTTCTCACGTTTTCCACGGTAAGCTCCTCGTCGCTTTCATAGCAGAAGATTGTCTTGTGCTCTGCTCCGTGATACATGAAAACTCTTTTCATATCTTCCATTCCGGAAACCATAAGTATGTATCCCAAGAAAATTACTATTTTTAAAATACCTTCAAAAACAGATTTATAAAAAACTACATCCTTTCCGTCGCCCTGAAATGCAGGAACCACATTTGAGGAAAGGTCAAACAAAAAGCTTGGTAAAAAGAAGAAAAGCAAAACCGCCAGCAAAACTCCGACTATTCCTGCAAACCACATAAGCACGGTCATCATCTTTTCGCCGAATTTGTCCACAAGCCATTTTTCAAAACGGCTTTCCGGCTCTTCCTCCATAGCGTCCCCCATGGCTTTGTCCGCAGAAATAGCCAGTGATTTATAGCTTAACTTCATTGAATCTATAAGACCCACAATACCTCTTATAAAAGGAAGTCTGAAAAACTTTCCCTTTGATGAAATTGTAGTGTAGGCCACATCCTCTTTATAAATCTCATCCTTGCCGGTTCTCACGGCAACCGTTGTTTTTTTCGGACCTCTCATCATTATTCCCTCAATAAGTGCGCTTCCGCCTATTGAGGTGATTTTTTTTACATTTTCCTTATGTTTTTTCATTCTTATACCTTTCTATAATAAAAATAAACCACCGTTAATTTTAAAACAAGATTGTGATTTTTCTGTGACACCGCTGTGTTCTAACAGAGATTATAACTCTTTAAAGCATCACTGGGGATTTCCCGAGTCTGAACTTTTCTCCTTTATAAGGGGCAGAGTTATTGTAACTGTTGTACCCACTCCCAGACTGCTCTCGATATCAAGTGTACCGTTGTGCATGGAGATTATCTCGTCGGCAACCGCAAGGCCTATTCCTGAACCTCTTACAGTCTGATTGGCTTTATAGAATTTTTCCTTTACCCTCGGCAAATCCTCCGGAGAAATTCCCACGCCGTTGTCGGTAACCTTTATCTTTACGTTATCCTGGTCGGCGCTTACCTCTATTGCCACAACTCCGTCAGCAGGAGTATATTTCAAAGCGTTGTCAATAATATTAAAGAACACCTGTTTCAGCCTGTTTCTGTCGCCGAGAACAGGACCTACATAATCAGGCTCATCGTAAAGGAGATGTTTTCCCTCTGATGAGGCTCTTTCCTTTAACATATATATAGACTCGTCCAGCTCTGCCAAAATATCGGTTTTATCCATCATAAGCATCATTCTGCCGTTTTGCAGTCTGCTGAAATCCAAAAGCTCCTCAACAATTCCCGTAAGTCTTGACGCCTCTTTTATAATTACGCTCATGCCCTTGTCAAAGGTTTCCTTGTCGGAAACTCCTCCGAGCTGCATGGTTTCTGCCCAGCCCTTAATGGCTGTCAAAGGCGTTCTAAGCTCATGGGAAACGCTGGAAATAAAGTCGTTTTTCATTTTTTCTGCAACACCCAGCTCCTGAGCCATATTGTTTATGGCGTCGCAAAGGTCGCCTATTTCGTCGTCGTGAAGCTTGTCGATTTTTGCGTTAAAATCGCCCTGGGCAATTCTTTTTGCCGTAACCGACATCTTTTTAACTGGATTTACAATAGACCTTATAAAGAAAGAACCGGAGAACAGCACAAGCAGAATAATCACAACGCCGGAGGTTATAAATATAGCCACAAACGCCATAACCCTCTGGTTTGCCATTTCAAGGGAAACGATATATCTAACCGCACCCAGATAGCTTCCCTGAGAATTTGTGATAACCCTTGTAAGAGCCATTACCGGCTCTCCGGAAACAAGTGTTCCGCTCCAGGTGGCAACTCCGCCCGATGAGCTTTTTGCCATTTCATAGTCAGGCATAGGCTGGCTTTCATCTGGAGGAAATCCCGTTGAGGTTATAACAACTCGACCTGCAGAGTTTATAACCATAAGCTCCATAAGCTCCTTATCGGGAAAGTTTTCAACATATTCCGTTGCCATTGTTATAAAGTCTGTGGAACTTTCCGTGGTGTAGCTTCCGAAAACATTTATAAGCTCTGTGCTTCGTCCGCTGATTGTCTGTTCAATGCTGTTGTAGAAAAACACTTTAATGGCAAAAGAAAGACAGATAACTATTACAATAACTATGGCAGCAATAACTCCCAGTGTATTTATAAGCCATCTTCTGGTAATACCCTTTACTCTTGTCATCCTTTCGCCTCCCTGATTTTTGTTTTTAATTTACCTAAGCTTTTTATCAAGCTTCCCATTTATAGCCCATACCCCATACTGTTACAATATATTTCGGGTTTGAAGGCTCATCCTCAACTTTCATTCTCAGTCTTCTTATATTTACGTCAACAATTTTTTCTTCGCCCACATATGCATTTCCCCAAACATGGTTGAGAATATCGGTTCTGTCAAGAGCAACGCCAGGGTTTGAGAAAAAGTATTCCATAATCTGGAACTCAACCTGTGTAAGCTCTATAACCTTATTGCCCTTCATAAAAGACCTGTTTCTAAGGTTCAGCTTGAAAATTCCGCAGGTAAGCTCTTCTTTGAAATTATTTTCGCTGTGAGCACGTGCCAAAGCAACTCTTCTGTAAAGGGAGTCAACTCTTGCGGTAAGCTCGCTGGGACTGAAAGGCTTTGTCACATAGTCGTCTGCTCCAAGCATAAGACCTGTAACCTTGTCCATTTCCTGTGTTCTTGCGGAAAGCATGATAATTCCGATTGTGCCGTTTTTATTGCGCAGCTCCTTGCACACGTCAAGGCCGCTGATTCCCGGCATCATAATATCGAGAATAGCAACATCAAAATCTCCGTTGTGTTCCTCGTATTTTTTCAAAGCCGCTTCGCCGCAGTCCGCCTCAACCACGTCATATCCGGCTCTTCTAAGGTTTATAACCACAAAATCTCTTATAGCAGTTTCGTCTTCGCAAACAAGAATTTTTTTCATAACTTCCTCCATCTATATTTCTCAATATTATAATCTGTCAATTCAGCCGGTTAAAATACCGTTTCTCCGGTTCCGGCAGCTCTAAAGGAATTCAAAATATCCTGTTCTTTCGGGATATAAGCGCTGTCACCCATTAAAACATAACCATATGCGTTATTTTCGTTTTTCAGTATCAAGGAATAGCCGTCCATGTCTGCCCCGTCAATCCATTCGCCTACAGGGTACTGTCTTAATGCGAAAAATGCTTCTCCTATAACTCCGTCGCTGTATTCCATAAATGTCATGGTTCTTCCGTCGTCTGAAATTACAGCAGTAACATGTCCGTACCATTCGTCGGGGATTATATAGTAATATCCGCCCTTATTGTTGTATACAACAGTTCTGACTATCTCTGTACTGTCGCTGGCGGTTGAATAATTGCTCCATGAAATAAGTCCTGCATATTCCATGCCCGTTGACGATGAGTCAGAAGGCATCTTGGTGCATACCGGGATTTCCACAATTCCGTCTCCGTTGATATCCTTTGATACAATGGCGGTGGATTTAAGATTTATGGAATCGTATTCGCTGATAAGTCCGCTCTGCACCGTTTCGCTTTTCAGCTGGAACTGAGGAACATCGAAATAGATAACCTGCGTATTATATCTCAGTCCAGTAACACCGTCGGCAAACACCGCAAAGGTTCCTGTGCTGTCAACCTTTCCCGAGGTCACATTAAACAGCCTTGTGACTTCCGAATCCATGGCAGCTTCTGAAACCAATGTAATTTTTTTATCGTTGTCGTTGTAGCAGTAAAGAGAAGCCGCCGCACTTTTTTCCGATGTGCTTAAATTTATCAGCACAATGCTGTCAAATCCGCTTTGGGTAAAATCCCCCACCGCAAACTCGTAATATATTTCATCGGAGGACATCTGAGTGCACTGATTGTTGTCATAGCTATAAACCGATAAAACATTTGTAACCGTGCTGTTGGCGTTCCAGCCCACTATAATCTCGTCAATTCCGTCTCCGTTGAGGTCGGCAAAATCAACCTCTGTCACTTCAGGAAAGGCTGTGGTAAACTCACCAACAATCTGCCACTGCTGTTCTTCCTCTTCTCCCACCTCGTCTATTACTACCAGATGAGTCTGAGGGTTTTCGTCCTTTGTTCTGTAAAGTCCTATAGCCTCTTCGCTTCCGTCGCCGTTCATATCATAAAGTATAACTGCGCTTCGGTAATTACCGCTTTGAGGATATTTAAGTGTATATTTCTGATTTCCTGCATTTTGCTCTATAAGATGCTGAATCTGAGCTTTGTCTCCTGTAGGTCTTGGCGGACGCATAAGGTCTTTGCTGTCAAGATTAGCTATGGAGCATCCGCTCATAAGCACCGCCAGCAGTCCCGCCGTTAAGCAGGCCAAAAACTCCTTAATCTTCATTTTTCCGCCTCCCTTTTTAATGAAAATTATTCGGAAACTTCCTTTTCGCCGTCTTTCTTTTCCGGCAAAACGTCCTTTACTGCCGTGCAGTATTTAATTTTAATACCTTCCTGGGAAAACATTCTCTCGTGTTCAGTCATAAAGTTTTCCCCGTAGATTTTTGAAAAATCGCTGTTGTGCAAGTCCCTTGTTATATAGTCAATTCTGAAACCGCACTCTTCAAAATATTCAAGGCTTTCCTCAAAAAGCTCGTCATCGTCGGTTTTAAAACGGATTTCTCCGCCCTCTTCGAGAAATTCTCTGTATTTCATAAGCTTCAAAGGGAAAGTAAGTCTTCTCTTCTTGTGCTTTCCTCTTGGCCATGGATTGCAGAAATTTATATAAATTCTCTCTATTTTATCTTCCGGAGAAATTATTTTTTCAATCTGCTCCACATTCCAGGCAACCAAAGCGATATTTTTTACATCATCAACGGTTTTTCCTGCCTCCTGAAAGGATTTTACAATATTTCTTCTTCCCACGCCAAGCATATCGCTTTTTATGTCAACGGCAATAAAGTTTACATGGGGATAAGCCAAAGCCGCCTGGGCAACAAAGCTTCCCTTTCCGCAGCCAAGCTCCAGATGCAGCGGCTGCTGTTTTTCAAAAACTTTGCTCCAGTTTCCTCTTGTTTCTGCCGGGTTTTTTATATAAAAATCGCAGGCGGCAAGCTCCGGTTCCGCCCAAGGTTTCTTTCTTATTCTCATTATTTCACCAAACAATTCTTTATTTTAATTTTCAAATAGGTATACTTTTTGACTATCTAATTTATTATACCAAACAATATGTCCATTTGCAAACACTTTGATAAAAAACGGTAAAATAAACTGATAAAATCTGAATTTTTCCTAAAATTTGATAATTATTCCATTTATTATGTTTTTAAGGCAATATTTTTACAAAAACTGCTGTTGACTTTTTTCCCCGCTATGGTTATAATACATTACGAACTACAAAAAAGAGAATAATTACTGCTTATCAAGAGTGACTGAGGGAACAGGCCCTGTGAAGTCCGGCAACCTGCTTAATGTAAGGTGCCAAGTCCTGCGGTAAATCCGAAAGATGAGTTTATACCCGCTGTTCGGAACACCGACCGGCGGTTTTATTTTTTTATAAAAAGTTTCATCTTATTTTAGATAATAAAAAATCGGAAGGAGAAAAAACATGGCAAAGAGATTTTTCACATCTGAATCAGTAACAGAGGGACATCCGGACAAAGTATGCGACCAGATTTCTGACGCTGTTTTGGACGCAATATTGGAACAGGATAAAAACGCCCACGTAGCCTGCGAAGTAACAGCAACCACAGGCATGGTACACGTAATGGGTGAAATCACCACAGATTGTTATGTAGACATTCCGGCTGTTGCCAGAAAAGTTATAAACGATATAGGATACAACACACTTGACTGCGGTTTCGACGGAAATAACTGCGCAGTTCTCACCTCAATCGACTCTCAGTCACCTGATATCGCAATGGGCGTTAACGCTTCCTACGAGCTTAAAAACGGCGAAGAGGATGTTTTCAACTCCACAGGCGCCGGCGACCAGGGTATGATGTTCGGTTTTGCATGCGATGAAACACCTGAGCTTATGCCTTTGGCAATCTCCCTTGCACACATGCTTGCAAAAAGACTTACAGAGGTTAGAAAGAACGGCACTCTCCCATACCTCAGACCTGACGGCAAAACTCAGGTTACAGTTGAGTATGACGACGACAAGGTTGTAAGAATTGACACAGTTGTTGTTTCCACTCAGCACGAGGAGTCCGCAACACTTGAGCAGATTAGAAAAGACCTTACAGAAAAGGTTATCAAGGAGATTATCCCTGCAAACCTTTTGGACGAAAACACAAAGATTTATGTAAACCCAACAGGCAGATTTGTTATCGGCGGCCCTGTAGGCGACAGCGGTCTTACAGGAAGAAAGATTATCGTTGACACATACGGCGGATATGCCTGCCACGGCGGCGGAGCTTTCTCCGGAAAAGACCCGACAAAGGTTGACAGAAGTGCTGCTTACTATGCAAGATACATTGCAAAGAACATCGTTGCAGCAGGACTTGCAAAAAGATGCGAGGTTCAGCTTGCATACGCAATCGGCGTTGCAAAGCCTGTTTCAATCCTTGTAAATACATTCCACACCTCTTCCTATAGCGATGAGGCTATCGCAGAGGCAGTTAAGAAGGTATTCGACTGCCGTCCTGCCGCAATCATCAAGAATTTGAAGCTCACAGAAACAAAATATCTCCCTCTCGCCGCTTATGGTCATATGGGCCGTGAGGATTTGGGCGTTCTCTGGGAAAACACAGACAAAACAGAAGAGCTTAAAATGGCATTGGCATAATTAAATAATCTACAGGCGTTTGGCAATAAGCCGGACGCCTGTTTTATTTTATAATTTTTTTCTAAATGGAAATAGAGTGGGTAAAATATCCCAAAATAATAAAAAGCAAAGGAAAGGTCAATTGAAAAAACTGTGTAAACTTTGCCGTATTTTGATGACTTATGACGATTATTTTGTTATAATAAAAGAATAAGACAATTTTAGGTATTGTTTTTAGGTTATGAAAGGATGTACAAAATGGAACAATATTTCTCTAAAACCCCTCAGCAGGCTTTGGACGATTTAAAGACCACTTCCGCCGGACTTTCCGGGCAGGAAGCTTCAAGCCGTATTGAAAAATTCGGCGAGAACAAGCTCTATGAGGGAAAGAAAAAATCTGTAATTCAGGTATTTTTAGAACAGTTTAAAGATCTGCTGGTTATTATTCTCATTGCCGCAGCTCTGATTTCCGCTTTTTCCGGAAATCTTGAAAGCACAATCGTTATCATAGCTGTTCTTATCCTCAATGCAGTCCTGGGAACAGTTCAGTATTTTAAAGCCGAAAAATCCCTGGAAAGCTTAAAAGCCATGTCATCGCCCACGGCAAAGGTTCTCCGTGACGGCAAAAAGATGGAAATACCATCCGCACAGATTGTACCCGGCGATATAGTATTTTTGGAAGCCGGCGACATGGTTGTTGCAGACGGAAGAATTTTGGAAAACTTCTCCCTTAAAGTCAACGAAAGCTCACTTACAGGTGAAAGCGAGGGTGTTGACAAAACAGTAGATGTTATCAACTCCGAAAAGGTTGCACTTGGCGACCAGAAAAACATGGTATTCTCCGGTTCTCTTGTAACCTACGGACGAGCAACAATAGTTGTAACCGCAACAGGAATGAACACAGAGCTTGGTAAAATCGCAGCTTTGATGAACCAAACTCAGCAGAGAAAAACACCTTTGCAGGAAAGCCTTGATAAATTCAGCGCAAAGCTTGCAATTATTATTATGATAATTTCCGCTCTTGTTTTTGCATTGTCAATTTTCAGAAGCGGAATGGGAATTTTGGATTCCCTTATGTTCGCAGTAGCTTTGGCGGTTGCCGCAATTCCTGAGGCTCTTTCCTCCATTGTAACCATAGTTTTGGCAATGGGAACACAGAAAATGGCTCAGCAAAACGCCATAATGAAGGATTTGAAAGCTGTTGAAAGCTTGGGATGTGTTTCCGTAATCTGTTCCGACAAAACCGGAACACTGACACAAAACAAGATGAAGCCTCAGAAAATCTATGCCGACGGCATTTTAATCGATGGCGAGGATATTGACCTTGTAAATGACGTGCAAAGACTGCTTTTAAAGTCAGCTCTTTTGGCAAGCGACGCCACCCATGATCCTGAAAAGGGCACATCAATCGGTGACCCAACAGAAGTAGCTCTTGTTATGTTGGGTGAACACTTCGGCGTTGAAGAGGAAATATACAGAGATACTCACCCACGTTTAGGAGAAATCGCTTTTGACTCCGACAGAAAGCTTATGAGTACACTCCACGACATTGAGGGAGTTCCAACACTCATTACAAAGGGCGCAATGGACGTGCTTCTTGACCGTTCAAAATATCTTATGACAAGCAAGGGCAAGGTTCCTATGACAGAGGAAAGAAAAAGCGAAATTGCCCGCATAAATATGGAGCTTTCAGAACAGGGACTGCGAGTTCTGGCTTTTGCAGTACGTGAGCTTGACAGCGTACACCCTCTCACTTTGGAGGATGAAAAGGAGTTTACATTCTTAGGACTTATCTCCATGATTGACCCGCCAAGACCTGAAGCTATACAGGCTGTAGCAGACGCAAAACGAGGCGGTATCCGCACAATAATGATTACCGGCGACCACAAGGTAACCGCAACAGCCATAGCAAAACAGCTTGGTATTTTCCGCGAGGGCGACGAAGCCCTTTCCGGTGTAGAGCTTGACGCTATGAGCGACAATGAGCTTGACCAGCGTCTTGAAAAGGTTTCCGTATATGCCCGTGTTTCTCCGGAACACAAAATCCGCATAGTAAACGCATGGCAGAGAAAAGGCAACATTGTTTCCATGACCGGCGACGGAGTAAACGACGCACCTGCACTTAAGAAAGCCGATATCGGCGTAGCAATGGGAATCACAGGAACAGAGGTTTCCAAGGACGCCGCTTCCATGATTCTTTCCGACGACAACTTTGCAACTATTGTTAAAGCTGTTGTAAACGGAAGATGTGTTTATACAAACATCAAAAACTCAATAGGATTTTTGCTTTCAGGTAATACAGCGGGAATTTTTGCCGTTGTTTATGCGGCTTTAATGGCTTTGCCTGCTCCTTTCGAGGCGGTTCACCTTTTGTTTATCAACCTGCTTACAGACTCACTTCCGGCAATCGCCATAGGTATGGAGCCTGCCCGTGACGGACTTCTTGACCAGAAACCACGTAACCCGAAGGAGCCTATTTTAACCCGTGATTTCTTATCTAAAATAGGTGTTCAGGGCTTTCTTATCGCCGTTGTCACAATGATATCATTCTATATCGGCTATCAAAACGGCGACGCCGCTTTGGCTTCCACAATGGCATTTGCAACTCTTACAATGGCACGTCTTTTCCACGGATTTAACTGCCGTGGAAGCAACTCAATATTCAAGCTTAAATACTCCACAAACAAATATTCAAACCTTGCATTTTTCGGCGGAGTTATCCTGCTTTTGCTGGTTCTCTTTGTACCGGGACTCAACGGCTTGTTTATGATTTCCCCTGCTTTCGGCATTAAGGAACTGGGCATTGTAGCTTTAATGGCATTTATCCCAACTGTTTTGATACAGATTTTCAAAGTTATAAGAGATATGAAAAAACACTGATAAAAAATCGAGGCGTATGGTTTTTACACCATACGCCTTATTTTTTTAATCTGTTAAAGTTAAATCATATTCGATTATTACAAGTCTGTTGTAATGCTGACTATATTTAAAAAACATAAGCTTATAATTTCCCGCTTCAGTAATTGTTTTATTTATTTCCCCGTCGGTCGCATTGAAAAATGTATAATAATCGTAGTTGTATTGATTTATTTTATCAAAAGAATAGTAGAAATATTCAGGTAAATCCGAAATTTGTGTTTTCCATTCTTCGCTTTCCGCAAGGTATTTTTCAAATTCGGCTATTCCCTGTTCATCAGTAAAATCCACATACAGACTGTCTTTTTTAATTAAAAGGTAATGCATAAAACTATCTATGTCAATACCGGAATATGAATACAGCGTATCTTTTGAGCTGTCCTTTATAAAAGCTTCGCCGCCGTCGGGAAAATCAATTCCTGTTACGGTTTCAATCTCCTGCATACGGCTGTAATCTGTTTGAACATAATTCTCAGAAAACGCCATGATGCTTAAAAATCCAATAGCCCCATAGAATGTCAAAATTCCGCTGACAACAATATATCCGACAGTTTTTAAACCCTTTGATTTTCCGAAAATTGCGGTTGCAAGTGAAGCCAATGAAAAAATTATAAATGCGCCCGAGGCAATCTTCAGGGATTGTAAACCTTTGTAGCCGTCTGCGAAAAACATAAATTTTATAACAAAGACATTTGCTGATACAATCATCAAACAGAACAAAGTCCAGTTTATCCTTTGGAAAAGCTTTATTCTTTCTTCGCTCATACTGCACAAAGGGTATTTATAAGCCACATCCTGAGAATAAAAATATCTTATATTATTTATGAGCATTTTTAATATAACATCCTTGTCGCCCTGAATATCCTCCAAGTTTACTGTATACAGTTTTCGAGCGTATGAAATAACCAGCTGTTTTTTGCTTATGAACACACCGTTAATCTCATTGTAATATGCGAAAAAATTTCCGTCGTATTCGTCCTGACGCTCTGTTGAAAATCCTATTCCCTGCCTGTAAAAATAAAGCTTTTCAATGCCGTTGCTGTCCTTTATGGACTTAAAGCTTTTTTGTCTTTTATACAGGGATAAAACAAGAGGAACCATAAGTCCCAAAGCTACAAATATGAAAGGTGCAAAAAGAAATATAGGGTTTAACCTGCTTCTGTCAAAAATCATAAACATACACGAATTAAACAGATAAATTAAACCTATTGCCGCTATTACACATCTTGATAAAATATTTTTGCGGTAATAAAGCTTTACGCCTTGCTTTCTGCTTTCATCATCTTTAGAAACGGCTGCTGTTCCTATGGGAAGTTCCTGTACAGACTGACTGCTGTTGTCGGCTGGCTGTGATGCTCCCTTGCCCAAAACCTCGTCAACAGTAACGCCCAGTATCTCGCTGAGCATAACAAGGTTTTCAATGGACGGCACTGTTTTGTTCTCTTCCCAAAGGCTTACGCTCTGTACGCTTACGCCTATTTTCTGAGCCGCATACTCCTGAGAAATACCTTTTTCTTCTCTCAGTCTTTTAATGTTTTCACCTAAATTCATAAGTCCACCCCTTTTCTATTTTTCTGTAAATTCACAGATGTGCAAAGCTTTTTTCTAACAGAATTATCCGATTAAATAAACGCTAAATTAAAAATATTCTTTTTATTATTATAACAATT
>ERZ779866.1897-NODE-1897-length-19825-cov-3.643804_pt1 | contig 19825 bp, 17 predicted proteins | sample MGYA00511248_ERZ779866 | MGnify/ENA primary metagenome ERZ779866 (study PRJEB29588, sample SAMEA2155758) | human gut metagenome | biome: human gut; feature: human-associated habitat; material: faeces | place: Denmark | collected 2008/2010 ... | reverse complement strand
CTAACTATTAACGTTCAAGCCGTTACGGTGTACGCGAGAACGTTTACCGTGTACGTTAACGACCATCGTTCTGACAAATTTTGCTTTGCGAGGGTGGGATGAGGGAATTTCAATCACTTTGCAGCAAAGGCTGTTTGACAGAGGCAGCCTGCGTAAAATTCCTCAAAAAATAACAGGCTACCCTCTGACTTTTTGTCTTAATGCTTCAGCAGCGGAAGCAAGATCGCCGCTTGTCAGAACCGGCAAAAATTCAGTGATCTCCTCAATCGGCCAATCCCACCAACGGGCTTTCAACAAAAGCTCCGTCAACTCATCGGAAAAACGCTTTTTAACCACTCGTGCAGGATTGCCCACAGCAACACTGTACGCAGTCACGTCTTTAGCCACCACCGCATAAGCTCCGATAATTGCGCCGTCGCCGATTGTGACACCAGGCAAAATTTTTGCTTCCCGACCGATCCAAACGTCATTGCCGACCACAATATCGCCTTTTGTCGGCAGCTCATCGATGTGCGGAGTTGTCATTTCTCGCCAACACCCACCCATCACATTGAAAGGATAGGTGCTGAGACTATTCATGCGATGATTGGCCGCGCCCATCATGAACTGCACTCCTTGGGCAATCGAGCAAAATTTTCCGATAATGAGTTTTTCCGGGAAAAAGTTCGGGTAGTTAAAAAGCACACAGCGCTTTTCAAATGCGAGCGGATCCTCGGCATCGTCATAGTAGGTGTAGTCACCGACTTCAATGTTGCGGGCCTTCACTACATTTTTGAGATACACGCTTGTACCGTATTCATTGGCAAAAACCTGATTCGGATCCGGAATCTTCGACATGAACTTTTCTCCGTTAAGTCTCTGTGGGGTTGGCTGCACCCAACACACGGCTCTTTAATTCAGCGAGCTTATCACGTACGGCGGCCGCCTTTTCAAAGTCGAGATTTTTCGCGTACTCGAACATCTGTTTTTCAAGTTTCTTAATCTGAGCCGAGAGTTCTTTTTCACTCATGGCCCCGACATTTTCAGCAATATCTTCGCGGCTCGGCGCATCCGGTCTGTAAACACCATCGATAATATCGCGCACTTCTTTTTTCACGCTCTTCGGTGTAATGCCGTGCGCTTCGTTATAAGCCTTTTGCTTGGCGCGGCGCCGTTCGGTTTCTCCGATTGCCCGCTTCATGGAATCGGTCATTTTATCGGCGTACAAAATGGCAGTCCCCGCCACATTTCTTGCCGCGCGCCCAATTGTCTGAATAAGCGAGCGCTCGCTTCTTAAAAAACCTTCCTTATCGGCATCAAGAATTGCCACGAGCGACACCTCAGGAATATCCAAACCTTCGCGCAAAAGGTTAATGCCGACCAACACATCAAAAACACCCGCACGCAAATCACGAATGATTTCCACACGTTCCACGGTATCGATATCTGAGTGCAGATAACGCACCTTCACACCGTTGTCACTTAAAAAGTCCGTGAGGTCTTCGGCCATGCGCTTGGTAAGCGTCGTCACAAGCACACGTTCGTGCTTTTTGACTCGTTCGTTGATTTCTGAGAGTACGTCATCGACCTGAGTTGAAGCCGGCCGTACAATCACCTCCGGGTCCACAAGTCCCGTGGGCCGCACCACCTGTTCGACCACTTGAGAAGAGTGTTCAAGCTCATAGTCGGCAGGAGTGGCCGACACAAAAACACTGCGGCGCATTTTGCGCTCAAACTCATCGAATCGAAGCGGACGGTTGTCCAATGCCGAAGGCAGTCTGAAGCCGTAAAGGACCAGCGTTTCTTTTCTCGAGCGGTCGCCTCGGTACATGCCGCCCAACTGCCCGATCATCACGTGGGATTCATCAAAAAACATCAGGCAGTCGGCGGGCAGGTAATCAATCAGGCAGGGCGGCGCCACGCCGGGAGCCAACCCCGTCAGGTGGCGCGAATAGTTTTCAATACCCTTGCAAAAGCCCACCTGATCGAGCATCTCCAGATCAAAGAGCGTGCGCTGTTCAAGCCGCTGCGCTTCGACGAGCTTTCCCTCATCCAGAAACTCTTTCTTTCGCTCGCGAAGTTCCTCTTTGATCGTGCCGATTGCCCGCACAATTTCGTCGCGAGGGGTTACGTAGTGGCTTGCCGGATAGATCACGAAACGCGTGACTTTCTGAACGATTTTGCCCGTGAGCGGATCAAAGAGCGCAATGGATTCCAACTCGTCATCAAATAGCTCAAAACGCACAGCCATTTCGGCGTGCTCAGCCGGGAACACATCGATTGTGTCGCCTCTCACACGAAACGTCCCACGCGCGAAATCCATTTCACTGCGCTTATATTGCATGCGCACAAGCTGGGAGATAAAGTCCGAGCGGCTTTTGATGTCGCCCGTGCGCATAATCAGACGCATCTGCGTATAGCTTTCCGGTTTGCCAATACCGTAAATGGCAGAAACTGTTGCCACAATAATCGTGTCGCGCCGCTCAAGAATGCTTTTAGTGGCAGCAAGCCGCATCTGCTCAATATGCTCATTGATTGCCGAATCTTTTTCAATGAAAAGATCGCGGCTTGGCACATAAGCTTCGGGCTGATAGTAGTCGTAGTAGGACACGAAGTATTCGACCGCGTTATTAGGAAAAAATTCCCTCATTTCGGAGTAAAGCTGCGCGGCCAGCGTCTTGTTGGGCGCCATGATGATGGCAGGCACCCCCTGACGGGCAATGACGTTTGCCATCGTAAATGTTTTACCCGACCCCGTCACCCCCAAAAGTGTCTGAAAAGCCAATCCGTCTTCAAGCCCCTCGTTTAACTCTTTGATCGCCTGCGGCTGATCACCCGACGGTTCATACGGGGCATGGAGTTCAAAAGGCGAATTGGGGAAAGTTTTAACAATGTCGCTCACAAAAATTCTCTCTGAATTCGATTCTTTTTCGAACAAACTATCATGATAATGCAGAGAGACAAAAATTCCCGTTAAAATCCGCTTGTTATATTAAGGAACAGTAAACCATGGCCCAATATCGAGACACTCGAGAAGACGATTTTGAAGACGATGATGAATATGATCGTCCCAGCAAATCGCAGATCAAGCGAGAGCTTCAGGCGCTGCAGGACCTGGGTAAGGAAATGACAAAGCTTGGCGCCGAAACGCTCAACAAAATCCCTCTGCCCGATGATGTGCGTGAAGCCATTGACGAGTACGCCAAAATGCGCTCTTTCGGAGCCCAGCGCCGCCAGCTTCAGTTAATCGGCAAGCGCATGAACGGGCTTGATCCCGAAAAGGTGCGCGCCGCCATTGATATGGCCACGGGCGAAAGCCGCGCGGCTGTGGCCGCTCACCACAGGGCCGAGCGCCTTCGCGACAAACTCATTGCCGAAGACGCGGCGCTTACCGACTTCATTAAAGACTTCCCTGAAGTTAATGTTCAGGCTGTGCGTCAGCTTATCCGTGCCGCACGCAAAGAAGCGCAAACGGGCAAGCCGCCCAAGAGCGCACGCGAGCTTTACCGTCTCATCCACCCGATGGTGAGCCCCGAAGTGACACTTGAAAAAGAAGACGAAACCGATAACGAATAAAGAGAGTACACCATGCGAATCATCAGCTTTTTTCCCCGTCCGATTCCTTCAACTTTGACCGAAGGTCTTAAAGACATTGCCCAATTGCAGTATTGGCAGGATCTGAGCGACGAGGACAAAAACAATCTCGATGATGTGCGCATTGTTATCACCAATCCTCCTATTCGCATGGATAACGAACTGCTCACCCGTTTTGCCAATCTGCAGATGGTGGCAAGCCTCGGTGTCGGCTACGACAAATTTGATCTCGAAACCATGAAGAGCCGAGGCATCGTGCTCACCAACACGCCCTCGGCCACAAGCGACGACGTCGCGGACCTCGCCATGGGACTTATTTTGGCGCTCTCGCGCCGCATCCCCCAAGCTTGTGATCACACCCAGAAAACGCTTCGCACATTTTCGGGCTTTCCTCTGACACATCGCGTAAGCGGCAAACGCATCGGTATTGCCGGGCTCGGGCACATCGGATTAGAAATTGCCCGCCGCGCCGAAGGCTTCAAAATGCCAATCGGCTACACGAATTTAACTCCGCGTGATGTCCCTTATCGTCACTTTGAAAGCCTGAAAGAAATGGCTCAGTGGTGTGACTTTTTAGTCTTGGCGATGCCTGGAGGCGCCGCGACCCACCACATCGCCAATCGGGAAATTTTTGAGGCATTGGGTAAAGACGGGTGCCTCATCAATATCGGTCGGGGCGAATTGATTGACACGGATGATCTCATCGAGGCTCTTGAGCAAAAGACTATCGCAGGCGCCGCGCTTGACGTTTTCGAGGGGGAACCCGCCATCGATCCGAGACTCGCAGATTTAGATAATTTGCTCATGACGCCGCACGTGGGAAGCTCTACCGAAGAGGCTCGGGAAAGCGCCGGGCTGCAGTGCCTTGAAAATATCCGGGCATTTCTTGCTACAGGCACTGCTCCCAACCGCGTGATTTAACGGAAATCTGAAACGGCGCAGGACAGCAATTAAGCCTGCGCCTTCTCCAGCGCAATCTCCTTGCGGCGCGCTTCCAGTCCTGCCATGATCTGGCGCACCATGAGACTCACCATCTTATCCGAGTCTGTGCTGAAAGCCGGAATCACCGTGTTTCTTAATTGAGGTGCAATCAGCATATTGATCAAAGCCGCCGACATTGCGGTCATAAATGCGGCACCTACCCGATAATCCGTGCAGTCTTCAATTCCCAAAAACTCCGCAAAAAACTGCTGCAGCGCCCGAATGCGGGGCACGCCGATATTGCGGGCCATTCTCATGATGTTGTCTGAGGGATTGGCCGTGACCTCTCTTGCCCACACTCGAATGGGCCAGCCGCGTTGATCGGTACTCTGTTTGATGTGGTGCGTGAAATAATATTCAAGGGCTTCGCCCGGCGTCTCATACTGCACCATCTCAATTTCCAATTCCTGACTGAAAATCGTATTGGGAATTCTTTCAAGCACCGCCTGATAGAGTTCATCGCGCCCGCCGAACCAATAGTTGACACTGGCGCAATTAACCCCTGCCTTGTCACACACGTCTTTGGCCGTCACGTTGGCCCAGCCGCGATCGGCAGCCAGGATCCCCGCCGCCTCAATTAAAGCTTCACGGGTCTTCTCACCGTCACCCCGAACTCTTGCGTTTTGTTTTCTCATAGTCGTTTCTTAAAAAAGTAATAAGCCGCCGGCAGCGTCACCGCCGACATCACCAGTACCGGAATCATCGTCGGCAACACCGTCAGAAAGGAGGCTCCCGCCAAATAAATCTGCCGAACCGCCGCAAGCGTAAAGCGCAGCGGATCCGCATACGTTAAAACCTGAATCCACTCGGGCATGTTTTCGACCGGCGCGAAAAGACCCGAGAGCAGCACCATCGGCACCAAAAAGACAAACACAATCAATAGCCCCTGCTGCATGGTTTGGCTGTAAGCCGAAATCGCCAGCCCCAACCCGACAACAGAGAGCGTGAAAAGGAAAAGCACAGCGTACATGGCGATGACGCTGCCGCCCATCGGAATGTCAAACCAGAAAAGATCGACCAGGAAAATGAGTGTGCTTTGAAAAAGTCCGATCAGAATCGGCACAATCGATTTGGCTGTCAAAAGTTCGAGCGTCGTATAAGGCGAAACCAAAAGCTGCTCGAATGTCCCCTGCTCGCGCTCACGCGCCACCGACAGCGCCGAGAGCACCACCACCTGCAGCATCGAGAGCATCACAATAAGCCCCGGCATGATGAACCACTGGGTGATGAGATTGGGGTTAAATAAAAAACGGGTTTTTACGGGCGACTCGACGCCGGCAATCGAAGCGCTCACCGTGCGGACAATTTCAGTCACGTAGCCCGCGGCCAATTGGGCGGTCGTGGAATTTCTTCCGTCAATGACCACCTGAATATCCGCCCCCTTGCCTTCCCGAAGATGTTGGGCAAAGTTGGGCTCAATCACTACCGTTAAGAGTGCTTCGCCTTCATCCATCACCCGAGCCACCTCGGAGACGCTCTCAAGCGTGGCGATACGGTTGAAAATCCGATTGTTGTCAAGCGAGCGAATAACGGTGGCGGCAGAGGCTGAACCCGAAAGGTCGCAGAGCGCGTAGGGCACGCGGTCAAGATTAAAGGTCGCGATATAGCCGAATAAAAGAATGTAGAGAAGAAGCGGCCCCACGAGAATCATGCGGCTCGTTTTTTCCTTAAGCGTTGCCAGAAATTCTTTTCTCACGAGTGCCTTAAAGCGAACGGACCGTTTACTCATTTTCGCACCCTCTTTTGACAGAAATGGCGAGCGACCATCATAAATACCACCGCATAGCCTGACAAAATCAACAGATTTTTAATCACAAGCGTGTGCATACCACCCGTCAAGAACCCCACCTTCAAAAGCTCCATGAAGTACACAGGCGGCAGCATATAGGCGATGACATTGGCCCACTCAGGCGCGCTTCGCAAATCAAAAATAAAGCCTGAGAGGATAAGCGCGGGCAAGAAACTCGCTAAAAGCGCGATTTGTGACGACAGAAACTGCGAGCGCGTAGCGCCTGAAATCACAAGACCGATTGCCAGACACACCACAAAATAAAGCGCAGAAGACAAGGTGATCAGTCCCAAACCGCCTCTGACCGGCACCTCATACCAAAAAAGTGCCGCCGCCATGCAAAGCCCCCAGCCGAAAACGCCCAACACAAAATAAGGAATCGTTTTTGATAAAAGGAGCGCCCAAGGCGAAATCGGCGTTGCCAAGAGCGCCTCCATCGTTCCCCGCTCCCACTCACGCGCTATGACAAGCCCGGTGAGCATCGTGCCGATCATTGTCAGAATGATCACCAAAAGTCCCGGCACCAAATACCAGCGGCTCTCAGCCGACTCGTTAAACCAGATGCGCGGAATCACATTGATACCGGCGGCAGCCGACGCAGCAGACCCCGCGCTTTGAATCGTCCCCAATACCGCATTGGAGACCATCGTGGCGCGAGGCGAATCGATACCGTTAACGAGAAGCTGCACTTCGCCTGCTGCGGGCCGCTTTTCAAAAACAACAACCGCTTCCACATCAAAGCGTTCCAGTGCCTGCATGGCTCTCGTGCGATCCGGATAGACGTTGACGATAAAAGAGCGGTTGGCTAAAAGGGCTTGAGTGTAAAGTGTTGCATTTTCCGAAGGCTCAAAATTTACGACAGCCAATCGAATATCCTTCACATCAAAAGAAAGCCCCTGTCCAAAGAGAATAATCAGGATGACAGGCAACACCACTCCCAAAAGGATGGCGCTTTTGTCTCTTAGAATCTGCCGCATTTCCTTCAGACAAAGGGCTCGGACGTGGCGGCCGAAATCACTGAACGCTCTCATTTCGCCTCCCTTGTGTCACGCGCGCTTTCAACCACTTTCGGTCCTTGTATGCCGGGGATGTGGACTTCCCTTTTGTCACGCGCGCTTTCAACCACACGGATAAAGGCCTCATCCATGGTCGCGCTTTGACCGCGCACTTCTTCGGGAGTACCCATAATCAGGGGCAGCCCCTCATCCTGAATGAGGAGCCTGTCGCAGTAAAGCGCCTCTTCCATAAAGTGCGTGGTCACGATAATCGTCGTGCCTGAATGGCTCAGAGCCGTCATCCAGCGCCAAAACTGCCGTCTCGTGGGCACATCGGCGCCGCTTGTGGGCTCATCCAAAAAAAGCAGTTTCGGTTTGTGCACCAGCGCCACAGCCATGGCAAGGCGCTGCTTAAGTCCTCCGGGCAGTGTTTTGGCCTGATGTTCGCTATAGTCCGCAAGCTCAAATTCACGAAGCAAAAACTCGATGCGGCTATCCTTTTGTTTGCCCACGAGACCATAGGCGCTTGCGAAAAAGTCCAGATTTTCAGCAACGCTTAAATCCCCGTAGAGCGCAAATTTCTGCGACATATAGCCAAGCTGCTCTCTGGCCTCTTCGCGCGCATTGAGCACATCAACGCCGGCCACTTTCAGTTCTCCGGAAGTGACGGTCAAAAGTCCGCACAGCATCTTAAAGGTCGTCGTTTTACCCGCCCCATTGGGACCCAAAAGACCGAAAATTTCACCCGGGTATACATCAAAAGAAGTCCGGTCAACGGCTGTAAAGGAGCCGAAACGGCGAACAAGGTTTCTTGCCGTCACCACAGCAGTACCGCGATCGGACTGCGAGTGAGCCGATTGATTGTCAATCACAGAGTAAGGGTGCCTTATTGCGCCTCTCATGCGGCTTACAAGATAGCCCTCTTCCAGACCGGCTTTTTGAGGCTCAAGTTTTACTGAGTGCTTAGATTGCACCGATTCTTTTGAAACACCCTCTTTAAGAAGCACTCTGACGCGACCCGCCCTGGGCACAGCATCCCAGACAGACTCCGTGTCATCCAAAAGGCGTGCCTGCACGTCTCTCACCTTTTCTCCGGACGCGACAGTGAGTGTGTAAGTGAGGCCGTCAGCCATCGAAGCAATGGAGTCGGGCGTGTCGTACAAAACCGCCTGCCCGTCTTCAAAAATGAGCACCTCATCACACAAGGCAGCCTCATCCATATAGGTTGTCGCCACCACAATCGTCATGCCGTCACTTCTGACGTTTTCAAGCAAAATCGCCCAAAGTTCGCGACGCGAAAGCGGATCAACGCCGACACTCGGCTCATCCAAAAAAAGCAGTTTCGGTCGGTTTAAAAGCGCACAGGCTAAACCCAGCTTCTGCTTCATGCCGCCCGAGAGCTTGCCTGCGGGACGCTCGGTAAAGGGAGCCAATCCCGTCATAGTCAAAAGCTGTGCGAAGCGCTCTTGGCGCTGAGCTTCAGTCAGACCGAAAAGATCGGCATAAAGAGTCAGATTTTCCTGAACGCTGAGATCCGTGTAGAGCCCAAACTGCTGAGGCATATAGCCGCAAAGCGTCTGAAGACGGAACAGTTGATCGGAGTAAAGTTCTTCGCCAAAGAGCCTGACGCTGCCCTCCTGGGGTTTTAAAAGCCCCGTCATCACTCGCATCAGGGTGGTTTTTCCTGCACCGTCCGCACCCACTAAAGCGATGAGGTGCCCTGCCGGAAAGTCTGCTGAGACTGAGCGCAAAATCGGCTCCCGCGCCCCCTTTTCAAAGCGGGTAACGTTGGTAAGCGATACGGCAGGCACCGATTGCATGAGTCACCTTGACGTTATGGCAAAAGCTTTGCCGTCACGGGCATCCCGAGTCTAAGCTCACCATCTGGATCGCTTACGGTAAGCCGCACCTCATAGACAAGATTGGTGCGAAGTGATTCGGTCTGCACGGTCTTTGGCGTAAATTCAGCCACAGTGGAAATAAAACCCACCGTCGCCTCAAAGGCTTTATCCGGGAAGCTGTCTGCCGTGACCGACACCTTTTGTCCCATGGCGATTCGCCCGAGGTTGACTTCATCGATATACACGCGGGCCCATAAGGGATTCATCAGCGCCACTTCGTAGATGGGGGCACTCGCGCTTACCATGTCTCCGGGCTCTTTTAAGCGCGAACGGATGACGCCGTCAGAGACGGCATAGAGCGTGCAGTTCTTTAATGCACGCTCGGCATCGGCCAGTGCCGTGACAGACTGCTTAAGCGTAGCCCGCGCCACATCGATTTCCTCAATGCGGGTACCCGCCAAAAGCATCTCAAGCGTGCGTTTGGCTTCGTCGCGCGTGGCGCGGTCAACACCCGCCGTGTAGCAGGCCTGGTCACGCGCAAGGGCACTTGCCGCTTTACCCATATCGCGATAGCGCTTGCAGGTGCGCTCAGAAAGAATCAGGTTGGCCTCCGTTGCTTTAAGCCGCGCTTTAGCCACATCAATTTCTTCCACACGGGTACCTGCCAGCAGGAGATCAAGCTGCGCCTGAGCGACACCGACCTGGGCTTGTGCCTGATCCCGCGCAATGCGATAGCGCGTATCGTCCAATTTCGCGACAATGTCGCCTGCCTTCACCTGAGAGCCCTCTTCAAAGAGTACTGACTGAAGGCGGCCTGACTCTTCAAAAGCCAAGTCGACAGTACGCATGTCGATGCTGCCGTAGAGCTTAAGTTCAGCGTTGCGATCAGAGTATTGGCTGTAGCCCCAGAAGGCACAGGCAGCAACTGCTGCCAGGGCAACGACAGCGGCAATTTTTTTCTTATGAACAGACGGCATCACTATTTGAATTTCCGTTTGAATTTAAATTTAAATTACAATTTAAATTATATAGAAGATATCGGTAGGGAAGAGATTTTTTAATGATTGATTGAAAAGCCGTTTGAAAAAATCCCCGCTGCACCTTGACGGCACAACGGGGACTGTTTTGAAACGATCAAAAAGAATTATTGAGCGTTTTCTTGAGCGGGCGCTTCAACGGGACCTTGTTCCTGTGCTTCTTCAGGCTTCTTTTCTTCTTCCAAGAGAGCCTTCATCGACAGACGCACACGACCCTTTTCGTCAGCTTCAATCACCTTGACGCGCACGACTTGGCCTTCCTTGAGGTAGTCAGAGACAGCGTTGACGCGTTGGTTGGCGATCTGGCTGATGTGAAGCAAGCCGTCCTTACCCGGCAGCAGCTGAACGATGGCGCCGAAATCGAGCAGGCGCGTCACCGTGCCTTCATAGATCTGGCCCTTTTCAATTTCAGCGGTGATTTCAAGGATGCGCTTTTGAGCAGCAAGACCTGCCTGCGGATCCACGGAAGCAATCGTCACGCTGCCGTCATCTTCGATGTTGACGGTGGCGCCGGTTTCTTCAGTGATAGCGCGAATGACAGCACCGCCCTTACCGATCACGTCACGGATCTTTTCCGGGTTGATCTTCATCGTGATCATGCGCGGAGCAAACGGAGACAATTCCTTGGCACCGCCCGCAGCCTGCGTGCGCATTTCATTCAAAATGTGCTGACGGCCTTCGTGGGCTTGAGCCAGGGCCACCTGCATGATTTCCTTGTTGATACCTTCGATCTTGATATCCATCTGCAAAGCGGTCACACCGTTTTCGGTACCGGCCACCTTGAAGTCCATGTCACCCAAGTGGTCTTCATCACCCAAGATGTCGGTGAGCACGGCAAACTTATTGCCTTCCTTGATAAGGCCCATGGCAACACCGGCCACGTAGTCCTTCAAGGGAACACCGGCGTCCATCAGAGAGAGGCATCCGCCGCAGACGCTTGCCATAGAGGAAGAGCCGTTGGATTCACAGATTTCAGAAACCACGCGGATCGTGTATTGGAAATCTTCTTCAGAGGGAAGCACGGCAGTCAGAGCGCGCTTAGCCAAACGGCCGTGACCGATTTCACGACGTTTGGGGCTGCCCACGCGGCCCGTTTCGCCCGTGGCAAACGGAGGCATGTTGTAGTGAAGCATGAAGCGTTCGTGGGTTTCGCCCAACAAACCGTCAACAATTTGTTCGTCCTGCTTGGTGCCCAACGTGGTGATCACCAAAGCTTGGGTTTCACCGCGGGTAAAGAGGGCGGAGCCGTGAGTGCGCGGCAGCACACCCTGACGGATTTCGATCGGACGCACAGTCTTCGTGTCGCGGCCGTCGATACGCGGTTCACCGTTCAAAATCTTGGAGCGAACGAGCTTGGCTTCCATTTCAAAGAGGATGCCGGCCACTTCGTTGGGGTCAACGGCGTTGTCGCCGGAGAATTGTTCGTCAGCGGCCAAGGCTTCGTCAACCATTGCGTAGATTTCGCGCAATTTTTCCGTACGGGCCTGTTTGCTGCGGATGGAGTAAGCCACCTTGAGTTCTTCAGCGGCCAATTGTTCGATGCGGGCAATAAGCGCTTCGTTCTTCGGAGCAGGCTGCCAATCCCAAGCAGGCTTGCCGGCCACTTCAACCAATTCGTTAATGGCGTTGATAGCCACTTGCTGCTGTTCGTGACCGAACATCACGGCGTTGAGCATCACGTCTTCGGGCAGGCAATCGGCTTCGGATTCGACCATGAGCACGGCGCGTTCGGTGCCGCTCACCACCAAATCCAAACGGCTGTCCTTCATCTGAGACAACTTCGGGTTGCAGACGAATTCACCGTTGATGTAGCCCACGCGGCAGGCGCCGATCGGGCCGTTAAACGGAATGCCGGAGACAGCCAGGGCGGCGGAGGCACCCAACATGGAAGGAATATCGGGATCGACTTCCGGGTCCACGGACAGCACGTGAATAATGACTTGAACTTCGTTAAAGAAGCCGTCCGGGAAAAGCGGACGAATCGGACGGTCGATCAGGCGGCTCGTGAGCGTTTCTTTTTCGCTCGGACGGCCTTCGCGCTTGAAAAAGCCCCCGGGGATCTTACCGGCAGCGTAGGTCTTTTCAATGTAGTCGACCGTGAGCGGGAAGAAGTCCTGACCGGGCTTGGTTTCTTTCTTAGCAACAACCGTCGCCAAAACAACGGTATCGTCCATTTGGCAAATCACAGCGCCGGTTGCCTGACGGGCGATTTCACCGGTGGTGAGAGTCACGTCATGGTCACCGAAGCGGAAAGACTTGCTCACTTTATTAAACATCGTCATTTCGTTTCATTCCTTAAAACTGATAGGGGGAAAAGACGTGTTTCCGATACGCTGCGGTGTGAAAATTCTCAATTTTGAAACCCCTCACATCGCAACGCACAAACCGAAAACAAATACCGTCTTTACCCTCCTGAACCTAAAAAACTTACCAAAAGCGACCTGTCTGAGCAGGTCGCTTTTGAGAAAGCCGTTTCGAATTACTTACGCAAGTTCAATTCGCCGATCAACTTACGGTAAGCGTCCAAATCGGTGCGCTTCAAGTAGTCCAACAACTTGCGGCGGCGGGACACCATCTTCAACAAACCGCGGCGGGAGTGATGGTCCTTGGCGTGTTCCTTGAAGTGCGGGGTCAACTCGTTGATACGAGCCGTCAACAAAGCAACTTGAACTTCGGGAGAACCCGTGTCGCCTTCCTTGCGTTGGAACTTGGCAACGATTTCAGACTTTTTGATATCTTGAACAGACATTTTCTAACCTTTAAAAAAATTAAACATGCGAACGTGGAAGTTAGGCCACGTCGTGGGAAGCCGCCATTTTACCCGAAATTGAAAAGTTTTTCGAGCTATGTGGCGAAATTTTAAGATTTTTTCTTCTAACAGTTCATCAAGTGCTTGCGATAGTGCTTGAGCTCATCGATGCTTTCGAGAATATCGGAAAGCGCCTCGTGCTTTGTGCTCTTTTTAAAGCTGTTGGGAACCGAGGGCGCCCAGCGGCGTGCAAGCTCTTTAAACGTCGAGACGTCGATATTGCGATAGTGAAAGTAGCTCTCAAGCCGAGGCATCCAGCGAGCCATAAAGCGCCGATCCTGACCGATGGAATTGCCGCACATGGGGCTTTTGCCTTCGGGCACAAAACGAGCGAACTCCGCAAGCAGAATGTCGCAGGCCTTTTCCTCATCAATTTCAGAGCTCAATACCCGGTCAATCAAACCCGAGCGCCCGTGAGTCTGCGTATTCCATTCATCCATTGAGCCCATCGTGCGGGCTGATTGCCTGATGGCAAGCACCGGGCACTCGTGAATCACGTTTAACTGCGCGTCCGTAATGACTGCCGCCACTTCGATGACCCGGTTAACCTCGGGCTGCAGCCCCGTCATTTCCATATCCACCCAAATCAAGTTATCCGCGCTGTAGCGGGGATCTTTTTGAATCGCAATCGCCATTTTGGAACGTAAATCCTTTAAAATTAGCCGTTTGGAATCGATATTGTCGCATAATTGCCCATGACTTTTACTTTTGCTCAAGTCTTCTTGGCCGCTTTGTGCTTTTATTTTTTAGTACACAGCTTTACGTGTCTGGCCGAGATCATACACCTCAAGCGCACGATCAATGAGGTGCCTGAACCCTTGCGCGAAAGAATCTCTCTGGCTCAGCATCAAAAAGCCGCCAATTACGATATCGCCCGCACAAAGCTCAATTGGCTTGAAGTCACCGTTACAACGCTTCTGATTATTTATCTCACGGCAGGCGACGGCATCAACACTATCTCCGACTGGCTCATGAACACCGTGGGTGACCAGTTTGCCTTTCACTGGATGCTGCCTGCCAGTATCGGCATGATTTTCGTTGCCTGTGATCTGCCTTTTTGCTGGTACAAAGAATTTCGCCTGCGCGAAGCGTTCGATTACACCAAGCAGACGCCTTCGTCATGGTTTAAAAATTATTTCCTCACCACCCTCTTGGGTTGGATTACGGTACTGCCGATTCTCTGGATTGCGCTTTTTCTCTGGCAAGGCAGCGGCTCTTTGTGGTGGCTTCTCGGTTGGGCGATTTTCGCCGTGTACCTCGTTTTCTCATTAAACCTTGCGCGCCGTTTGCGCTATTTCATTAAACCCACCCGAGGCCGTCTCGTTGAAAACGAAGAACTCAAAGCCAAATTGGATGAGTTAAGTACCAAAGCCGGTTTTTCTATTGCCGAGGTTCGTGTGGCTCAGACAAAAGACAATGAGGAGCTGCCGCCCGCATTTGCCTTCGGGCACCGGCAAAATGTCAGACTCTATTTCCGCCGTGACATCTATGAGCGTCTGAGTTTATCTGACCTTCAGGCTGTTGCTGCTCACGCACTCGCGAGAAACTTAAGTCACATGTATTTCCAGGCTTGGTTTATGTGCGCCGCGGCCGGCTTCTTCGTGTTTGCCTTCTTAGCCTGGTTTGCCCCTCAATCCTGGTTTCTGGATGAAATCGGTCTGCGCGTCTATGGCCCGGGCCCCTATTATGGCTCAGTGCTCACCTTTGCGATTGTGGCTTTGCCTGTACTGCTTTTCCCGTTCAGACTGCCGATGGATGCCTTCTTAAGACATCTGATTTTCGCTTCGGACACTTTTGCGATGAAACACACCGGTCTGAAAGTGACGGTGAGTTCTCTCATTGCCCTATTCCCCACCCCGATGCGTCATTCCAGTGTCACGCTCGGCTTTTTTGATCTGCTCTTTTCCCATGAGCCCAGCCTGATGTCGCGCATCCGTCACGTCGAACGCAAGTCCGAAAGCCTGCAGGAGCGCTATCAGTCTCAAGTCGAGCGCAATGATTCGCTCACGGTGCTTCACCAATTGGAAAATGTCTCCGCGGCATTGATTTCCAAACAGGAACAGAAAGTCATTGAGGCGGAAAAGCGTGACCGCCGGCTTCATCAATTAAATCGTCAGTTTGAGAAAGTGCTGATAAAACGGGCTCAAAGTGATGCGTCACTTAAGCCCGCGCTGGCGCTTGACTCCTATCAGGATCCCTCTTTACAGGAAGCCCAGGAAGAGCTTGGCAAAGAAAACAGCAATCACCCGATGTACGGCAAAACGTTGTCTGAAGGGGTAAAAGATATCTGGCAGAAATTAAAGCGCATGCTGCAAAAAGAAAAGCAGCCTGCCGCAAAAGAGACAATGACGGAAAAAGAAGAGGTTTCTTCAATTGATGACGAAGTCACGCAAGAGCCCGATCCGATGCCCGATGTGCCGATGTCATCTTCGGATCCGGTGAAGGAAGAGGAATCTGTCAAGGCCGATGATTCCGCGGTGAATGAAAAAGAAGCCGATGAAATCAAAGAGCCGGCTTCTGTTGAGCCGATTCAAGACACGGTGACTGAGGAAAAGTCCGTTGCGGAAGATCTTCAGGAGGCGACAACTGAGACACCTCAAACGGAACAAAACGATGAATCCTCCGAAGCTCAGTCCGAGGAAGACAGCGCCAAGGTGCCCCTTTTCGGAAAAGCTTCGCGCCGGGTCCGTGCTCTGAAAATCATGACTGAACGTCAGCGTCAGTTATTTGAGAAAACAAATAAAGACAATGCCTCCTAAAGCACAAAAGCACAGCGAACGATTTCACGCTCAAGTGGTTTCCTGTCACGGACGCCACCATTTCGTGCGCGATGATGAGGGGCATTTGTTTGAAGCCCATCGGCGGGGCAAAAAAGGCGACGTGGTGGTGGGTGACGAAGTTGTCTGCTCTGCCGCGGTCGACAACACCGTTGCTATCGAATCCATTAAAGAGCGCTCAAGTCTTTTATTTCGGCAGGATGAATGGCGCACAAAGACTTTGGCTGCCAACATCGACACATTAGTCATCGTCTATGCGTCATGCCCTCGGTTTAATCCCTGGTTTGTCTGGAAGGCGCTGCTTGCGGCTCATGCCGCCGACGTACGCCCCATTGTGGTGAGAAATAAAACGGATTTAGCAGAAGGCGCACAGCAGGCTGAGCGTTTTCTGAAGTCACTTTCTGAATTGGGTTATGAAACCCACGCTTTAAGCGCTCAGGATGCCGAACAAAAGACCATTGAAGAATTGGACGGTATTTTCAATACTCGGCGCTCGCTTTTAGTCGGTCAGTCCGGCATGGGTAAGTCCACCATTTTGAATCTTTTAGTCAAAGACGCCAACGCCAAAACCCAGGAATACTCTCAGGCGCTCAATCTCGGTCGTCAGACCACCACAGTCACCACTCTTTATGATCTTGACCGCGCCGAAGGCTTTGTCATTGACTCGCCGGGCTTTCAGGAGTTTGGCCTTGCTCACCTGACACTCAACGATGTGATTCGCGCAATGCCCGATATTGCCGCTCACGTCGGAGGCTGCCGCTTTGCCAACTGCAAACACCTCAAAGAGCCCGGGTGCGCGGTGAAAAACGCCCTGCAGGAAGGCACTCTTTCCCAAGAACGCTACGATTTTTATCGAGCCGTTGCCGAGCAGCTTGAAAAGCCACCTGTTTGGTAATTATTTCGAGACATCCTCCCTCTGACAAAACCATCAGCATTCGCGCCTGAACGGAAAAGTATTTTTTCCGCTAAATTCTATTGGACTAACGGCAAAGCTTCGGTACAATGCCACCACTTTTTTCAACCTCAGAAAGATATTGATCAGTTAAGAAAAATGACCATCATTGAAAAGCCGAAAATGACTTGCTTGCAGCTGACGATGGCCGTCATGCTCAATATGCTGGGCTCTTCCATTATTTTGATGCCCACTAAATTGGCCGAAGTCGGCACTCAATCGATTTTTGCCTGGCTTGTCACCATCAGCGGAGCCACCGCCATTGCCTACACTTTTGCCAAATGCGGCATGTTCAGCCGCAAAAGCGGAGGACTCGGCGGCTACGCCTCCTATGCTTTCGGAAAATCGGGCAGTTTCATCGCCAATTTCAGCTACGGCGTCTCGCTCATCATCGCCAACCTGACGATTGCAATTTCCATTGTGGGCTACGTGATGGTTCTTTTTGACTGGAATCTGACTCCCCTTGAAATGGGCCTGGCAAGTATCTTTGTCATTTGGCTTTGCAGTCTGCCCAATATCGGCGGCGCGCGCTTTATCGGCAGACTTTCTCATTTTTCCAATTACGGCATTCTCATTCCGATCATCATTCTGACGGTGATCGGCTGGAACTGGTTCTCGGTGGACCGCTATGTTGAGGCCTGGAATCCGCAAAATCTGACGCCTTTTGAAGGGTTGTCGGCCGCCATTTCCATGACGCTTTGGGGATTTTTAGGGCTTGAGACTGCCTGCGCCAATTCCGAAGCTGTTGAAAATCCTGAAAAATCCGTTCCCCGCGCCATGGTGCTTGCCACGATCGGCGCAGGCGTTGTTTACATTCTTGCCAACAACATCAGCTTCGGCATTGTCGATAACGCTGTGCTTTCACGCTCCACGGCACCTTTCGGACTTGTTTTTGCCACTATGTTCTCGCCCGAAGTCGGTAAATTTGTGATGGCTTTGATGGCACTGGCCTGCGCAGGCTGCCTGACGAGCTGGCAGTTCACGATTGCCGAAGTGTTTCGTGTCTCATCAAAGGAAGGCTATTTCCCGAAAATCTTCTCAAAGGTCAGCCGACTGAACGTGCCTATCGTGGGCATTATCATTATTTTGCTTTTTCAATCGCTTGCGGCACTGCTCACGATTGACCCGAGACTTGAGCAGCAGTTCTATATCCTGAAGGATTTGGCCGTGGTCACGAACCTTGTGCCCTACCTGCTCGCTTTTGCCGCAGTCAACGTGATTCTGCACCGCGAGCCGGTCAACAACCCTGCCATTGTCAGACGCACCACTATTGTCGCTTCTTTTGCATCGGCCTACTCACTTTATGCGCTTTACGCCTGCGGCCCCAATGCCATGATGTGGGGAGCTCTTGCGACATTCGTGGGTATTTGGCTTTACGGTTATGCGGCCAAGTCGCTTGAAGTGAAAGGAAAACTCAGAGGCAATGAGTAATTGAACGCATGTCAGAAACTGCGATTCAAGCGGTTTCTGCGGCGCCGGATAAACAAAGCGGTTGGTTTTTAGGCCAACCGCTTTTGTATTCGTAACAGCTTACTGACGTATTGCTGAAAGGATCTCCATTACTTGGAGAGCTTTTCCTTAATACGAGCAGCCTTACCGGCGCGATCACGCAAGTAGTAGAGCTTGGCACGGCGAACATCACCGCGGCGCTTCACTTCGATGCTGGCGATCGTCGGGGCATAGAGTTGGAACGTACGTTCAACACCTTCGCCGCTCGAGATCTTACGAACGATGAAGGAGGAGTTCAAACCGCGGTTGCGGCGGGCGATCACAACACCTTCGTAAGCTTGGACGCGCTTGCGGGAACCTTCAACGACGTTGACGTTCACGACAACCGTGTCACCGGCAGCGAATTCAGGATAGGTCTTGCCGGCGGTCACGCGGGCGATTTCTTCTTGTTCCAACGTTTGGATAAGATTCATTTTTTTCTCCAAAACCATCATCATGTGGTCTGCGGTCGGATCAATGTCCGCGCATCGTCACCACCGATAGGATGGGTTTTAATTAAACATAAAAACCTCTCCGCTCTCTTCAAACGGAAAGACCGCTATTGTATAGCAATCCATTTCTTTTTGCATTCAAATAGTACGGTTTTCAGAAAAAAGGGGCAATCTCATTAAACTCAGAGAGTTATTTCTCAATTCTCTCACATTATGAAAACCATTCGTTTACTCTACCCTGACTGGCTCTCGGGCGGTCTGACAACCTACTATTTTGGCGCCAATCTTCTGCAGCACATTTTGCCGGCCAATCCCGATCAGCCGACAATAAAAGTTGATATCGCCGCCCCCGACGGCACTGAACGATTAATCGAAGACGGAATACTGGGAAAAAGCGAAGTTTTAGCGGGCATTAAAGCCGCGCAAAAAGTAATCGCCGACTCGCAGCCGGACCGAATCATCACGATCGGCGGCAATTGTTTGGTCTCTCACGCGCCTTTTGATTACCTGCACGGTCTGTATCCGGATGTCAGAATCCTTTGGATTGACGCTCATCCTGACGTATCCGTGCCGCAAAACGGTTATCCCAATGCACACGCCATGGTGCTCGGTGCATTGATGGGTGCAGGAGAACCGTCACTGAGTGCCGCCTTGAAAAATCCTGCGTTTAACCCCGGTGATCTGTTGTATGTCGGTTTGCAGTCGCTTCACGACTATCAAGCCAAATTCCTAGATGATCTCGGCGTGAACTACAAAGTTCAAACTGAAAATTTTGTATCGGACAATGACATTCAGGCTTTTGTCAAAGGAAGCGATCATCTGCTGGTTCATTTGGATATCGACGTCCTCGATCCCCGGTGCTTCCATTCAACCTATTTTGCCAATCCCGAACTTGTGGGTGACGGCTCTGGCGGCGGCCGAATGACTCTCCAACAACTTGAGTCCATCCTGAAACTCATTTCGGACAACAGCGATATCGTCGGCTTTACTGCCAGTTCCGTAAAGCCCCGGCATTGATGCCGAGGATATAAGGAACGCCGATTTTAATCGGCTATTGAGGTGTATTTTGTTGTTCGATGTACTGTTTAATGATAGATAGCGGAGCTCCTCCACAACTGGCTGCAAAGTACG
>ERZ779866.1894-NODE-1894-length-19851-cov-7.100929_pt1 | contig 19851 bp, 17 predicted proteins | sample MGYA00511248_ERZ779866 | MGnify/ENA primary metagenome ERZ779866 (study PRJEB29588, sample SAMEA2155758) | human gut metagenome | biome: human gut; feature: human-associated habitat; material: faeces | place: Denmark | collected 2008/2010 ... | reverse complement strand
ATGAGTTCGGCTATCCGCCAGTAACCATTGATGATGTTTACAAGGAAGTTCTTGAGCAGGCAGAGAATTTCAAGAAGTATGCTAAGTAAGGAGTAACACAATGCAAACAAATGATAGACCAATTTCAGAGTTAATGATATCTATAAATAAAGGTGCAATACAGTTACCAGATTTTCAACGAGGCTGGGTGTGGGAAGATGGGCGTATAAAAGCACTTATTGCAAGCATTACAAATAATTATCCAGTTGGTGCTGCAATGTTTTTTGAATATGGCAATGATAATATTAGGTTTAAATATAGAGTAATTGAGGGTGTCACCGCTACTGATGTAATCCCAACAGAATTGATACTTGACGGACAGCAAAGATTAACATCAATTTATTCATCTCTTTACAGTAGAAACGCTGTACATACAAGAACTGACAAAGGTAAGAAAATATTCCGCTATTACTATATAGATATTAAAAAGGCATGTGATCCTAATTGTGATAGAGTAGATGCAATATTTTCAGTTCCAGAAACAAGAATTATCACTTCAAATTTCGGCAGGGATATTGAATTAGATTTGTCAGATAGGACAAAAGAATTTGAGAATAAAATGTTTCCTCTTAACTTAATTCTTGATTTTCCGGAAGAACAAAATTGGCAAAATGAATATTATGCTTTTTACAACTACAATCAGGAAATCATTAAAGAATTTACGGAATTCAATAAGAAAATCATTATGCAAACATTACAGTATAAAATTCCTGTGATAAGTTTGGGCAAAGATACACCCAAAGAAGCGGTATGCCAAGTTTTTGAAAATGTAAACACCGGTGGCGTTTCTCTTACTGTTTTTGAATTAGTTACTGCAATTTTTGCAATTGACGATTTTGAACTAAGAAAAGATTGGGAAGAAAGAAAAGCAAAATATTTTGATGGAGATTTGTTATCTTGTATAACAGCAACAGACTTTTTAACAGCTTGTACTTTGCTTTCAACATATAAGAAAGGCGGTACAGTTAGTTGTAAAAAGAAAGATGTATTAAATCTATCTTTGAAAGATTATAATAATTTTGCAGATGCGTTATCTGAGGGGTTTGTTGAAGCAGAAAAAATATTGCAGGAAGAAAGAGTTTTTTCAAATAAAGACCTGCCTTATTCAACACAACTAATTCCGCTTGCTGCTCTATGTACATTGTTGTCTAATGGGAATCGCATAAAAGTCACCAATATTAAAAATAAAATTAGGCAATGGTACTGGTGTGGTGTTTTTGGCGAACTTTATGGTGGAGCAAACGAAACGAGGTATGTTAATGATGTAGTTGGTGTTATGAATTGGATTGAAAATAATGGAAATATACCTAAGACAATTCAGAAATCTTATTTCAATCCTACAAGATTACTCACTTTACAATCGAGGCAATCGGCTGCCTATAAAGGTATAATGGCATTAATACTTAAGAACCATTGCAAAGACTTCATTAGTGGTCGAGAAATGGATTTTACAGTATACAAATCTGAAAACATTGACATTCATCATATTTTCCCAAAAAGTTATTGCGAAAAGAATAATCTATCTAAAGAAAAATGGAATTCAGTTGTAAACAAAACACCTATTTCTTACTCTACTAATAGAGAGATTGGTGGAGTAGCGCCGAGTGAATATCTAAAAAAGATTGAAGAAAAAGGACAAGTTGATTATAATTCTTTGAACGATTATTTACAAACTCATCTTATAGATGTTAGTGCAGCAAGGTCAAACGACTTTGAAAAGCATATTGTTTTAAGAGCAAAGTTATTACTTGATGCTATCGAAAAGGCGACAGGTAAAATTATCTCAGGAAAAGATAGTGATGAAGTTATATCTAAATTTGGGGAAAGACTTATATTTTAAACATAATTTTCTAAAACACTCAGGTCTTAGGGTGTCCCTAACGAGGGATTTGTGCTATTGGGAGTACAAATACACTGCTCGCTAAGTTTACGCAAGCGTGCGAACTACCGTTTTACGACTATGGGAGTATAAACGGTCTGCTCGCTGTGACATAAACGATACAAATAAAAGACAATTAGCAATAATGATTTTAAGCCTATATTTATGTGTTGAATACTAATGTTATATAGTTAGGCAAAACGCATAATAAGAAATATTTTTATTCCATATTCTGTAAAGAGGTGCATTTTAATGTTAAAAATAGATAAGGCTATATTAGATACCAACGGCGCTATTTGCGATAATATAAAGCTCGTCAATTTTACTGATAGAGGATTTATTAGTCAAAATATATTGGGGCAGATTCGTAATTTTGTCGAATATGTCGCTATTAAGGCATATTCTAATGGTGCAGACGTGAATCCGAATGATTACAATTATCGTGTTGCTGCATTAAAAGACATGGAGCGTCACGGAAATTTACGGTTTTTATATAAGTTTCATGAGATGCTCCAAAAATCCGTATCCCACTATACAGTAGATAAAGATGGCTCCGAACGCCTAATGTTAAAATATTATGAGCACTTACTTAAGATTAAAATTTACCTGAAAGATAATCATAATATTGACGTACTTGAAAATATTCAGGATTTTCCGCTTAATATAGATAACGAGCTTTCCGACTATTATGAAAAAATAGTGGAAAGAATTGATCGACCAAGTGCGAAAAGCCGAGAAGTTCGATACAGCGAGCGATATTATATTCAAAAAGTGAAGCCGTTTTTTGTTGATCAAAAAATTTACTACGAGGTTACATTCACTGCGGCAAATGGAAAAGCGAGTAAATTTGATCGTGTTATTGCATTTACGAAACATGAAATTGTCGATAACTATGCAGTGAAATTTTCAGTACACAGCGACACAATTCGTATCCTTGATAAAGATATGTCTGTATTAATTATAGATAGATACGAGGTTTCTATTCGACCATGCGAATGGGATAATTTATCTGAGATTTTTGGACCTAGAGTAAAACATAATACAGGTACAAATGAATATAGGGAACTTATGCGCTTTCTCTCCGTGGTTAAAATGTCCCTAACGGAGCTGGTGTGTAGCGAGCAAGGATATTATGATTACATAAAAAATCAGGTTACAGCAAATGCACAATCTATAAAAATATACGAACTGCTGGATAAGTGTCGAGAAATTATTATCAATAATAAATCTGGTGCAAATGTACTAAGATATTTGCTCCACAAAATGAACAATCGCATAATAAAATGGCAATATTGGAATGAACGATGCGATGGATTGTCAAGCTTATACCTAAACTATAGATGTATGCCATTTGATCGGATGCCTTATTGCACTTCTTTGCGCCAACATAATCCAAGAATATATGATTTATTTGAATGTATTTCTCCTGTTGGACGAGAACATGAATTATTTGCTAGATTCATAAAAAATAATACAGAGATTGAGGGGCATCTATTCACTCCGCGTGCTGATATCGTGGGAGTGGATAATATTGATGAATTAATACTAAAATATAATTCTTTGCTCTATTATAAACACACTGCCCGTAGATTAGAGGAGTACAAGAATCACATCTATATTAAAGGGTATGCCGAAGATAGTGCCGAGATTATAAAAAAGCTGCAGGAATTAGCGTCGTCTGGTGTTTCTCAATATACTTCGTCGGTGGATTCATGGATCGAAAAAGAAACCTATACTATTGACGATGAGAGCAAGAAGCAAGCGCTTCGTCAAATGTTTGCAGATTCTCATGTTGCCTTGATATATGGTTCTGCCGGAACGGGAAAATCTACACTAATCAAACATATTTCAAATTTCTGGGCTGATAAGGATAAGATATTCTTAGCTAATACGCATCCTGCAGTAGACAATATGCGAAGAAAGGTAACTGCCGGAAATAGCAAATACAATACAATTGCGAAATTCATATCTAAACGAAATTATGACACTGATTGCGACGTCCTGTTTATCGACGAATGCAGTACGGTAAGCAATGACGATATGCGCCGGGTTCTTGAAAAAGCCAATTTTAAGCTACTTGTTTTAGTTGGAGACGTCTACCAGATTGAATCAATATACTTTGGAAATTGGTTTAGTATTGCACGTCGCTTTGTACCGAATACATCGGTTTTCGAATTAACTCATCCATATCGAACCACAAGCAATGAACTTCTTATGGTATGGGATAGGGTAAGAAAACTCGACGATTCAATTCTGGAGCCGTTGGTTAAAAATGGATATGTTGCAAGATTAGATGAATCAATCTTCGAACATAGCAGTGACGATGAGATCATTCTGTGCCTAAATTATGATGGCCTATACGGAATAAATAACATCAATCGCTTTTTACAAAATAGCAATCCAAACGAGAGCGTATCTTGGGGTATCAATACTTATAAGATAGGTGATCCGATCTTATTCAATGAATTGAACATCTTCTCGCCATTGATTCACAATAATTCTAAGGGATGGATTCATAATATTCGCCTGGAAGAAAAACAGGTGTGGTTTGAAATAGAACTAGAGGACTCTATTAACGAAATCGATGCATGGGGTTATGATTTTGAGTTGATCGGAGAATCAGAAAAAGGGAATTCTATAATATCTTTTTCCATCAATAGATATCGCAGCACGGACGAGGATGATGAAGATGACGATTCGACGGTAGTTCCATTTCAGGTAGCCTATGCCGTATCTATACATAAAGCTCAAGGCTTAGAATATGATTCTGTCAAGATTGTTATCACTAATGAAACTGAAGAACAAATCACCCATAATATTTTCTACACTGCAATTACCCGTGCTAAAAACAAATTGAAAATATATTGGAGTCCAGAAACGGAAAAATCTGTATTAGAACGACTTGAATTAAAGAATTACAATAAAGATGCTTACTTACTATCACAACTGTCATCTCTAAAAATAAAATAAATTTTGATAAAATCCATATGTTTTTAGAACTAAAGCAAAAAACTCTTTTATTAAACCAAAGGCTGGCTCACTTTTCGGTGAGTCAGCCTTTGGTTTTTATCTGTATATCACTTCACCATTTACCACCTCCATTGCTCGGTTGCGAATATTATTCATCTTTTGCAACCATAACATTGCATTTTCTGATTTGAGTTTTTCGGTGACATTTTCTTTTTTAGCAAGTGATTTTACTGTTTCGTCGAATAGCAATTTTGCTCTTTGGTCGATTTCGGCAAGATATGAATTAAGTATGCCTGCCGTCAAAAGATTGTAATAAATCACTTTGTGATGTTGTTTCAAGTATCGCTTGTGCCTCATTCCCCACACGCCTATTTGGGCGTTTTGCTCTGTGTTGAGTTTGAGATTTGGCAAGCGATAATATCCTGACTTGCGATATGTACCGCCTTGTTTTTCGTAAATTGTCATTGTCTTTTCCTCCGTTTGATTTATTTGTAAATGCAGCGTTCGGCGAAGCGAAGCATTGCAATACAGTACTTTTCAAACGGTGTCAACGTTTTATGATGGGGGTCTCCCTCACGAATACGAAGCGTCCGCCTGATTTCTTTCGGTATAACCACTCTGCCGAGATCGTCGATTCTTCTGACGATTCCTGTTGCTTTCATATTAAAAACTCCCTTCGGACAATTTTGCCCTTTGTCTGATACATATTCAGCAAATTATTTGCAGTAATATTGTTTGATTCATACAGTTTTTTATACCGAAATTTTCTTTGGTGACATATTTTTACAACATATAAAAAATATAACTTTATCACGATTTAGTTAGTCGTAACCACCTAAATTGCAAAATAATCTTGACTTAGCAAAAACAGTGGTTTATAATTTAGTTAATCGTAAATAACTAAATCGTAAATGAGTAATTTGCAAACGGTCAGAGGTGAAAATTTTGTTTATAGGCAGAAAGAATGAGCTTTTACAGCTTAACAGATTGTATAACAGCGGAAAATTTGAATTTGCCGTCATATACGGTCGCCGCCGTGTGGGAAAAACGGCTATCATAAACGAGTTTGTCAAGGATAAAAACGCAATTTGTTTCACAGGAGTTGAAACAAATGCAAAGCAAAATCTTGAAAATTTGAGCGAGTGTATTCTTGAATTTTCAACAGGGATGAAAACGGATACTGCTTTTTCAAACTTTCAGTCGGCACTTGAATATGTTTTTAAATTGTCAGAGAACAAAAGAATTGTTCTTTGCCTTGACGAATATCCGTATGTAGCAAGAGCGTCAAGAAGTCTTGCATCAACACTGCAAATGTTAATTGACAAATATAAAGACAGTTCAAAGTTGTTTCTTATTCTCTGCGGTTCATCAATGTCATATATGGAGGACCACGTGCTTGCATACAAAGCACCCTTGTATGGCAGAAGAACAGCTCAGTTTAAGATTTTGCCGTTTGAATTTTGCGAGGCTTGTGAGTATTTTAACGGAATGTCACCTGAAGATAAGGCGCTTGCCTACGGGCTTGTGGGGGGTACACCGCAATATCTTTTGCAGATTAACAATAAAATTTCAATAGAGGATAATATAAAAAATATTTTTCTGAATCCTGTATCGGCTCTGTATGAAGAGCCTAACAATCTTTTGAAACAAGAGGTAAGAGAGCCGGCTATTTATAATGCCGTGATTACGGCAATTGCTACGGGTGCATCAAAAATATCGGAGATTTCAACAAAGGTTGGAGAAACCTCAAGCACTTGTGTTGCTTATGTCAAGAATCTTGTTGCTCTCGGAATTGTGAGAAAAGAAGTGCCGTACGGTGAAAAATCCACAAAGAAAACAATTTATTCTATTGAGGATAATATGTTCAGATTTTGGTATCGTTTTGTGCCGGAAAATTCTTCGATAATTTCAAGAGGTGCGGTTGAACTTGCGTACAGTCGAATTGCACCGTATTTGTCGGATTATATGGGTGCTGTGTTTGAAGAAATCTGTAAGCAGTATTTGTGGAAAAGGTTGCTGAACGGTGATTCCGAAATTGATTTTACGGACATCGGCAGATGGTGGGGAACAAATCCAAAAACAAGACAACAGGAAGAAATTGATATAATCGGCTCGGCAGATAAAAATACGGCTCTTTTTGGTGAATGTAAGTGGCGTAATGAAAGTGTTGACCTCGGTGTTCTTGAAACGCTTGTTGAACGCAGTAAGCTTTTTAATTTCAGCAAAAAGTATTTTTATATTTTTTCAAAATCCGGTTTTACAAAGGGCTGCATTGATAAGGCAAATGAACTCGGAAATGTCAGCCTGATTACTTATGATGATATTTTAAAATATAATTCACATTGATGTAATATAAAGGAGTTACTAAAATGGCTGAAATAAAATTATTTGGTATAAAAGACAAGGTTGAGGAATTACCGTCAAAACAAGTAACATTAGAAAAAGAACTACAAAATTTACTTGAAAAAAATATGAATACATTTTTTGGAGTAACCTTTTTAAAATCAGAATATAAAATAACAAACGGTCGTATGGACAGTATAGGAATTGATGAAAATAATTGTCCTGTAATATTTGAATATAAGCGTAGCGTAAATGAAAATGTTATAAATCAAGGCTTGTTTTATCTTGATTGGTTACTTGACCATAAAGCTGATTTTAAACTGCTTGTTATGGATATACTTGGTCAGGAAAAGGCTGATGAAATAGATTGGAGTATGCCATGTGTTATTTGTATTGCTAATGATTTTACAAAATTTGACGAACATGCAGTAAATCAAATGCAAAGAAACATAAGACTTGTAAGATATCGTAAGTTTGGTGATGATTTAATAGCATTGGAACATATAAATACTCCTCAGGTTTCTGCTATAGATGACGATGTGCCTTCTGCAACAGTTAAGAAAAATCATGGAAAATATAAAGGGTTTAAAGCGTATTTTGAAAATGCTGGTGAAAAGAATAAAAACTTGTACTATTCTTTTAAAGAATATGTTATGTCACTTGGTGATGATATTTCAGAAAATCAGCTGAAGTATTATGTCGCTTTTAAAAAATCTAAAAATGTAGCTTGTGTTGAAGTTTATCAATTAGGCTTAATAGTACATCTAAAATTAAATCCTGATAGTGTTGAACTTATACCTAACTTTATAGAAGATGATAGTAAAAAAGGTCATTGGGGAACAGGTGACTTAAAAGTTATTATTAGAAATACTGATGATTTTGAAAAAATACAGCCGTTAATTGATCGTGCTTATAACGAAAATTAAATGTAAAAATCCCCGTCGGAGAAATCTGACGGGGATTTGACTTTTTTGTAAGCGATTACGCTTTTTTGGATTTTGAGGTGATTTTATCTGCGATTTTGGTAACTATGACGCAGAGGATGATTGTGAAAACCATATCCGGCAGAGTGTTGCCGACGATAATGTCAACATTCATCAGGAAACGATATGCCGCAAAACCTGCAAGCCATACTATGATGTTGCAGATGTCAACGGCTTTGTTTGCTCTGTCTTTTTTGAGAATGAAAAAGTCTGCAATCTGAATGGCAATCATCGGGGCAAATACCGAACCGATGAGATAGAGAAAATCGGTGATGTCATCCATAGGATAAACAATTGCTGCGATTACACCTACTATTGTTACTGCAACGGCAACATATTTTCCTTTGAGTTTTGAAAATATTGATTCGCTTGAAATGCCTGCTGAGTAAGCGTCAAGGAAGGTTGTTGTAACTGTTGAAAGAATTACAATTACAAGACCTGCAATGCTGAGTCCTGATTTAAGCATGATTTTTGCAATATCGCTTTCGCCTGTAAGGATAGATGCACTCATACCGATTATGTACATCCAACAGCTTACCGCACCGTAAACAAGTGTGCTTGCGAGAGTTGCCTTGAACGGCTTTTCCGCCTCTCTTGTGTAGTCGCTGATGAGCGGTAACCATGAAAGCGGCATTGCTACCGAAAGCTCAACTGCCGCACCGAATGACATTGAGTCATCGCCTGCCGCACCCATACCGTTGCCGTTTCCGAAAATAAAGAAACACATAACGATTGTGAGAATGAACAGTGCCGCCATTGCGATTGTGTTGAGCTTGCCGAGGTTTGAAATGCCGACAAGAATCCAAAGTACAATCAATGCGCCGATTACGATACAGGCAATCCACCTTCCTGTGTCGCCCATATTCAGAATACTGTTTACCGAAAGTGAGCCGTCATAAATCATAATTGCTGTCCAGCCGACAAGCTGAATAACATTGAGGACAGAGAAAAGAAGTCCGCCCTTGTTGCCAAAGCTCATTTTTACGGTTTCCATTGAGCTTTTACGGCACTTACCGCCGATGAGTCCCGCACAAAAGAGCATTGCACATCCGATTATGTGACCGATGATTACGGCTAAAATGCCCTTTTCAAAACCTAACGGAGCAAAGTATGTACCTGTGAGAATTTCGGCGATTGAAACGCCTGCTCCGAACCATATCAAACTGTTTTCAAATACACTTGTCTGCTTTTTCATTGCTCTGCCTCCGAATTTTCTTTTGTAAATTTACTTTGAATGTCAAAAGCGTGGTTCATGGGACCGCTGCCTTTGCCGAGGTCAAGCATTGCCGCAAGTGCGCCTGAAATATAATCCTTTGCACGCTTTACGGAAGCGTCAAGGTCAAAGCCTTTTGCAAGATTAGCGGCTATTGCACTTGAAAGTGTACAGCCTGTTCCGTGTGTGTTGGGATTGTTGATTCTTTTGCCGTTGTACCATGTGTAGGTGCCGTCTTTAAAGAGCAAATCGTTTGCATCGTTAATCTGATGTCCGCCCTTGCAGAGAACCGCACAACCGTACTTTTCGCTGATTATTTCAGCGGCTTTTATCATTTCTTCCTCATTTGAAATTTTCATTTCAGAGAGAACTTCCGCCTCCGGAATATTCGGTGTAAGAACTGTTGCAAGCGGAAAGAGATGCTCTTTGAGAGTGCTTACCGCCTCGTCGCTGATAAGCTTTGCTCCGCTTGTTGCCACCATAACCGGATCGACAACAATATTTTTTGCATCGTACTTTTTCAGCTTGTCCGAAATTGTTTTGATAAGGCTTGATGAAGAAACCATTCCGATTTTTACGGCATCGGGATAAATATCCGTAAAGATACTTTCAAGCTGTTCACCCAAAAATTCGGGTGTGGATTCCATAATTGCCGTAACGCCGGTTGTGTTCTGTGCGGTAAGTGCGGTGATTGCGCTCATGGCATAAACACCGTTTGTTATCATAGTTTTGATATCCGCTTGAATACCGGCGCCTCCGCTGCAGTCACTGCCAGCGATTGTTAATGCTGTTTTCATTTTAATCTCCTCTTTGCATTAATTTTTTACAGCGACAAAAGGTGGTGCCCCCAATCTGCCGCTTTTTCAAAGCTGTCTGCGTAGTAATCGCAAACGGCTTTTATTCTGTTTTTGTCATTCCTGCTCGATTCGTCATACACTCCCACCGTTTTGAAACCTGCCTTGTGAGCAGTTTCTGCGGCAAAAACAGCGTCCTCGAATACAAGCGTTTCACTCGGAGCTGTTCCGAGTTTATCTGCACAGGCAAGGTAAATGTCGGGACTTGTTTTGCCTTTTCCGATTTGTGAACAGGTCACAATGTCCGTAAAATATTTTAGAATACCGAGCCTTTCAAATGCCTTTTTAATATGCGTTTTGTCGCTTGATGTTGCAATAATCATTTTGATATTGTTCGATTCCAAAAACTGCAAAATTTCTTTTGTACCTTTTTTTAAACCGACCTCATAAAAGTAAAAATCTTCAATGATTTTCAGCACACCCAAAACTATTTCATCAGTTGAAAAGGAAAGAGCATACTGCTTTTTCATATACTCCGCACCCTCCGCCAGACTCATATCACAGAGCTTTTCGGAAAGTCCGTTTTCGGCTGTTTTGCCGACAGACGAGAGGTAACGCTCTCCTGCGTTATCCCATATCTTCATTGAATCGAGAAGTGTGCCGTCAACATCAAATATTGCAGATTTAATCATTCGCAACCGTCTTTTCCGTAAGTGCTTTAAGCTCTGCTGTTGCCTTTGTAATATCGGGCTGAGCGAAAATAGCACTGATAACGGCAATGCCTACGATACCTCTGCCCTTGAGTTCCGTAACATTTTTGGAGCTGATTCCGCCGATTGCGATTACAGGAATGTCAACAGCCTCACAGATTTTCTGAAGTTCATCGTGTGAAACATCGTCTGCATCGTCCTTTGAGCCTGTTTTGAAAACTGCTCCGACTCCGAGATAATCTGCTCCGTGCTTCTGTGCAAGAAGAGCCTGTTCAACAGTCTGAGCCGAAACACCGATGATTTTGTCGTCACCGAGAATCTTGCGGACATTGCCTGCCTCCATATCACTCTGACCGACATGAACACCGTCAGCGTCAATTTTTTTTGCAATTTCAACATTGTCATTGATTACGAACGGAACATTGTACTTTTTGCAGAGTTTCTGAATTTCAAGAGCCTCTTCAAGAAAATGCTTTTGGTCAAGGTTTTTTTCTCTTAACTGAATGAATGTTGCGCCGCCTTTAATAGCCTTTTCAACCTGACTACAGAGTGTTTCACCGTTAAGCCATGCCCTGTCGGTTACGGCATAGAGCAACAAATCTTTTTTATCGCAATTCATACTTTGCTCCTTTTTCAAGTGTTTCGGCATCCATATTATAGATAGCGTCAATAATGCGGTTGCGGTATGTTGAGTTGCCGTCTGTTTCTGCCATATTTGCAAAAGCGATTTCACCTGCAAGTCCCATTGTACAAACTGCTGCGGCAGTTGCCTCAAGAACATTGTCGGGGTTTGCAACGATAAATGCAGTTGTCATACCCGAAAGCTGACAGCCTGTTCCTGTGATTTTGCTCATCTCGGGACGACCGTTGCGGATTACATAGCACTTTTCGCCGTCACTTACAAGGTCAATAGCGCCTGTGATTGCAATTACGCATCCCGACTTTTTGGCATAATCCTTTACAAATGCAACTGCGTTATCGAGATTTTCTTCTGTTACCGCATCCGATACATCGGCATCAACACCCTTTGTTGTGCCGCTTCCGAGTGCAAGAGTTTTGATTTCCGAGATGTTACCTCTGATAACATCAAATTTGATTTCTTTTGCAAGCTTAACCGCTGTGTCTGTGCGGAGCTTGCTTGCGCCTGCGCCGACAGGATCAAGTAGAATTTTGTGAGAAAGTTCATTAGCTTTTTTGCCCGCAATGAACATACCCTCAATTGAGTTTTTGTTAAGTGTACCGATGTTGATGTTAAGACCGCCGCAAATGCTCGTGATGTCGGCAACATCATCGGGTTCGTCTGACATAATCGGACTTCCTCCGCAAGCGAGAAGTACATTTGCAACATCGTTTACTGTTACATAGTTTGTGATGTTGTGTACAAGCGGTACATTTTTTCTTACATTTTCAAGACAATTTCCAATCATAGCGGATTCTCCTTTATAAAAATAAAACGGACGCACCAACAAAAGGTGTGTCCGTAAAGGCTCGCTGTTTCCCTCCGTTGGCATTATCCAAATCAGGTCATAGGTCGAGGCATTCAGCCTCCTCTCAGCCGACTAACTTGTCAGCTCCCTTACTTATAATATACAATTTGTGTCGTAATTTGTCAATGAAAATTTGGCAAATAGGCACCGAGAACGATTAGTACGAATCTATCCTCAGTAAAATCTTCTGTATTCAGTATATCTTATATGTAAAAAAACACTGATTTTAAAATATCAGTTGACTTGAAGAAGAAAAAACAGTACAATAAAAATAAACAGATAATATGGTTGAATTTGCTGTTGTAAAGGGGTTTTCCTCGAATTTATTTTTTGTTGAACAGGAGAAGAAGTATGTTTTGTAAAAATTGCGGAAGACAGTTATTGCCTAATGAAAAGTTTTGTGCCGATTGCGGAGCGCCTGTACCCGTACAGGAATCAGCTGTACAAAACGAACAGCCGATTGCAGAAAATCAGTCGGTTGAACAAACTGCCGATATGAATATTCGGAATGAGCAAACACAGCCTGTTGAAAATCATCAGACTGACGCATATAATCAGATGCCTGCAAATGATTATTCCGCACCGCAGTATCAGACAGTTAATGCACAGGGCGGATATAATCAGTATCAGAACGGTCAGCAGGGCGGATATTCTTATGATTATAACAATCAGGGCGTTCAGCCACAGTATGCACAGCCGATTCCAAAGAAAAAGTCAAAGACACCGTTTATAATTACAGCGTGCGGCATTGCGGTTGCACTCGTTGTTGCAATTGCGGCATTCTTTATATTTAACGGACTTAACAAAAACACTCCTCAGGGACAGATTCAGGGTACATGGATTGCCGAGGAGAAAGGAGTAAGCCTCCAACTTGAGTTCAAGCCTGACGGAACAATCGGTATCCCGAATGCAAAAGAGCTTGGCAAGCTTATTTCAAGTTATGCCGGCAGTTCCGATTACGGCGATTTAATAAACTATGATGAGATTTTTAATTTGATTGATATGAAGTACAGCATTGATGATGAAAAAACTCTTTCAATCAGCGTTGAGGTGTCTTTTGTAAATCAAAGTCAGTCGCAGTCACTCAAATGGTCTGACGATCCCGCAAACGGCGGTTCAGATACATGGGGAATCGAGGGCGATACTCTCTACATTGCCGGCACAAAGCTGACAAGAATCAATAACTGATATTGTCTTAAAAAATTCGTAAAAAACAAGGTCACGGTTCAAAATCGTGACCTTTTGTTGTGTGGAATATACAGGCTCTGCCAAAGGAATTTCGTTGTTGTCCGATGAACGATACTGTATGACAATCACTTTGTGTTTTTGGGATAATTCTATTTATCACAAAATATGTGCGCTTACTTGCGGGCGGATGATATCTGCCCTTACAGATTTGTACAAAAAGAAAAGACAGCACAATTTCTGTACTGTCTTAGTTGGAGCGGATGACGGGGATTGTTTAATGCGAAAAGTTCTACCTCGCCAACTGCTTGCGGTGCGTAACCCTAACTCTCATCAACGCTCTTAATTTTAAGGTTTACCGTCTGAAATACAGTCGCAATGCGTTGCACATAAATGTGTTTCCTTTTGCTCCTTATTTCAGACAGCGCTTTGCTCCCTCTTTCCGCCACTGGCGGCGGTCGCAAGGCTACACCTTCGAGCCCCTTGTTTGGCAAAAAAATCTGTAAAATAAAAAAACCAGTACATCAACCGTACTGATTTAATGGAGCGGATGACGGGGCTCGAACCCGCTACCTCCACCTTGGCAAGGTGGCGCTCTACCAGATGAGCTACGCCCGCAGAACATGGATGATTATAGCAAAGAATCCGCTGCTTGTCAATCCCAACTTCGAAATTTTTTCTCTCGCCCCACTGCCTCCCAAAAGCACCGGCCCGGGCAGGGCGCCGGCGCGCCCCGTCCGGACCGGACAGGCTGTCAGGATTTCAGCAGCACTTCCACCAGCTCCGCCGCCTCCAGATCCGGATAGTATCGGATCTCCCAGGGGCAGGGCGGGATCTCTTCCGTTGTCTCAGGGACACCCTCCGTTCCTTCCGCTGCGGTCTCCCCGCTGCCCTCCTGGGGAAGCTCCCCCGTGGGCACCTGCGAAAACTCTCCCGTCCCATCGGCCGGTTGGGTCTCCTCCGTCCCCAAGCACACCTCACGCCATACGCTGTCCACTGCCGCTTCCACGTCCTCCCGGGGTACGTCGTAAGCAAAGCGGACCGTGAGCTTGCTGTGGCCTTCCCGGAGGGCCAGCCGCAGCAGATCCACCAGGGACTGGCTGTCGGAAAGGACCATCAGTGTACTCACATCTTCCGCGTCCTGGCGGTAGGTCATGGTGTAGGTGAGGGTACCAAAGCCCTCTGAGGACTTATACAGAAAGTGGATATCCTCCAGCAGATAGGACCCCAGCATAGTCTCCTCTTTTACTTCCTTGGTGGCCTGCTGGGCCAGGCCGTAGGCGTCTCCCTCCGTATAATACCGGATGACGCCGTCCTCTGCCCGCTCCTCAATCAGCATCAGCAGGGAGTTGACCAGGTCCTGATAGTTCTCCACCCGGAGGGTGTCCTCAGCGCTGGCGTCCCAGTACCGGTCGGCATAGGGCTCCACCACGCTGTAGGACCGCTCCAGCAGGGAGGCGCAGCCGCTGAGCAGCAGGCACACCGCCAGAAAACTTACGGCCATCCGCTTTTTCACAGTCCGCGCCTCCTCTCACAGTTTCCTTAATAGCCCAACTCCTGGTCGATCAGGACCACTTCCATATCCATGGGCCGCATCTTCTGGTACAGCACCACCAGCCCGCGGCAGATCCGGTCGGGGCTGTGGCAGTCATAGCACTTGTCTCCCTTTACCGCACAGGGGGTCTTGCGGCCCAGCCGCTGGGCGTTCTTGGGAGCCACCACGTTGCGCAGCCGCCACAGGGCGCTGTCGTAGTCCGGGGACACCTTGTTCTTGCCCGCCACGATGTACACCTTCCGGTGGCCGAACAGGGAGGCGGACACCCGGTTGCCGTTGCCGTCGATGTTCAGGATCTCGCCGGTGTCCTCAGCAATGGCGTTGGCGGAGAGGACATACACCTCCGCTGTGGCCGCTTTGGCCATGATCTCCCAGGGATCACCGGGGGTGATGCCATGGGCATAGAGGGTGTTATGCTCCGCCAGGCTCTTCTGTACCCCCATCTCCGTCAGGGTCATGGAGCCGCCGCAGCCTACGGTGACGCCGTCGATCTCCCGGTTGAGATACTCCGCTGCCGCCTTGCCGTCGGCAAAGACGGACACGGTAAAGCCGTTTTTCTCCAGGGTCTCTTTCAGCTTTTCAAATGCCATATGCGCGTTCCTCCTTTATGGTTTCTCCAAAGATCCCTTCCGCCGCGGCGGAAGAGCCGTTACAGGCTGTCCGGTGAATATACTCCGAAGCCCTCGCCCAGGACCTCGTGGGCATCACAGACGATGATAAAGGCGTTGGGGTCGATGGCGGTGACAGCCGCCTTGATGGCGGCGATCTGCGTACGCTTGAAGGCGCACAGCACCACCGTCTTTTCCCCGCCGCTCCAGGCGCCCCGCCCCTGCAGCTGGGTCACACCCAGCTCCATTTTCAGCAGCTGCTCCGTAATGGCCTGGCTGTTGTCGCTGATGATATAGGCCATCTTGGCGTTGATGGAGCCATAAACCACCGCGTCCATTACCAGGCTGGAGATATACATGGCGATAATGCCGTAGAGGGCATTGTACAGGTTGTTGAAGGTGATGGCGTGGAGCAGGATGACCATCAGGTCGATGATCAGGCACAGCCGCCCGATGGACAGATGGTGCAGCTTGAATTTCAGCAGCCGGGCCGCCAGCTCCGTACCGCCGGTGGTGGCGCCCACCATCAGCAGAAGGCCCATGGACAGGCCCAGCAGCACGCCGCCGTAAATACAGGCCAGCAGCTGTTCCATGGGCGGGAAGGTATAGAGCATGGCAATGCCGTCGATCATCAGGGACCCCACCGCCATAGCGTACAGGGAGGAGATCAGGATGTGGAGACCGGTCTTTTTCACTCCCAGGATAAACAGCGGTACGTTCAGAATGATCACTGTCACGCCCACCGGCAGCATGGGGATAAACCGGTTGACGATCTGCGCCACACCGGTAAAGCCGCCCATGGAGATATGGTTGGTCTGAAAGAGCCAGTTGAAGCACAGGGCGTAGATGGCGCTGCCAAAGGTGATGACTCCGTACTCCCAGAGCTTGCGTAAAACCGGATTTTTGATCCGCATAGGCTGATCCTCCTTTTTGATTCTCTGATGATCGACCTGCCCCTTTTACAGCAGCCGCATCTGGCCGCCGTCCTCCTCTTTGAGCAGCGCTCCCGCACCGGGCAGGCTCCGGCAGCGGTAGCGGCTGAGATTGGTAATGCCGCTCTGCTCCAAAGAACAGACTTCGGAGAGCTGATATTTGGGCTTGAGGGTCATGACCTGGACCCCCTGGGTACTGCGGGTGGTCTTGGGGGAGAGCAGGGCGGTATTCACCACCAGGCTGCGCCGCTCCGTGGAGGTGAGCACCAGCTCCGTCTCCTCTGTGAGATGCACCAGAGCCACCAGAGGGCTCTTGTCGCTGTAGGCCCCGGTGAGCTTGCGGCGGTTGGAGGTGGTGGCGTAGCTCTTCAGCTCCACTCTCGCCGCCTTGCCGTTGGCAAAGAAGAAGAAGATCCAGCCGCTGTAATCTCCCGGCAGCACCATACTGACCACGCTCTCCTCCGGGTCCATGGACAGCTTCGTGGGCAGGTAGTCCCCCAGGGCGCTGGCCTTGGTGTCGTCAAAGTCGCTGAGACGGCACTTATACACCTGCTGACGGTTGGTGAAGAACATGACCTCGGCGCGGTTGGTGGCCTCAAAGCTCTGACTGGGGCCGTCGTTCTCCTTGTACTTCTGGGTATCCGCCATCCGCAGGGACTGGGGCGTGATCTTCTTGAAGTATCCCTCCCGGGAGAGGAATACATGGACCGGGTAGTCCGGCGTCTCGTCCTCCTCCGTCTCCTCCGGCAGCTCATGGCCGTAGACGATGGCGGTGAGACGGGGCTGGGCGTACTTCTTCTTTACCTCCCGCAGCTCCCCGATGATCACCTGACGGATCCGCTTGGGGCTGTTTACCAGATCCTCCAGGTCCTCGATCTCGGAGCGGAGGGCTTCCTCCTCCTTCACCCGCTTGAGGATATACTCCTTGTTGATGTTGCGCAGCTTGATCTCCGCCACAAACTCCGCCTGTACCTCGTCGATGCCAAAGCCGATCATGAGGTTTGGCACCACCTCGGATTCCTCCTCAGTTTCCCGGATGATGGCGATGGCCTTGTCGATATCCAGCAGGATCCGCTTGAGGCCCTTGAGGAGGTGGAGCTTGTCCTTCTTCTTCTGGAGGGTAAAATAGGTCCGCCGCCGGACAGACTCCATCCGCCAGGCGCACCACTCCTCCAGGATCTCCCGGACGCCCATGACCCGGGGCGTCCCCGCCACCAGGATGTTGAAGTTGCAGCCCATGGCATCCTGGAGGGGCGTGGAGCGGTAGAGCTTGGCCATGACCTTCTCCGGGTCCGCGCCCCGCTTGAGGTCGATGGCCAGCTTCAGGCCCCCTAAATCCGTCTCATCCCGCATGTCGCTGATCTCTTTCAGCTTGCCCGCCTTGATGAGCTCCGCCGCCTTGTCCAGAATGGCCTCGGTGGTGGTGGTATAGGGGATCTCGTAGATCTCGATGACGTTTTCCTCTTTCACATACCGGTAGCGGCCCCGGATACGGATGGTGCCCCGGCCGGTGCGGTAGATCTCCTCCATCACGGCGCTGTCGCAGATGACCTCGCCGCCGGTGGGGAAGTCGGGGGCCAGGAGGATACTGCTGAGATCGCAGTCCGGGTTCTTGAGATAGGCCTCGGTGGCGTCGCAGACCTCTCCCAGGTTGAAGCCGCACAGCTGGCTGGCCATACCCACGGCGATGCCCTGGTTGGCGCTGACCAGAATGTTGGGGAAGGTGGTGGGGAGGAGGGCCGGCTCCTTCATGGAGTTGTCGTAGTTGTCCACAAAGTCCACCGTGTCCTGGTCGATGTCCCGGAACAGCTCCTGGCAGATGGGGGCCAGCTTTGCTTCCGTATACCGGCTGGCGGCCCAGACCATGTCTCGGGAGTAGACCTTACCGAAGTTGCCCTTGGAGTCCACGAATGGGTGGAGCAATGCGCCATAGCCCTTGGAGAGGCGCACCATGGTGTCGTAGATGGCGGCGTCGCCGTGGGGGTTCAAGCGCATGGTCTGGCCCACGATGTTGGCGCTCTTGGTCCTCGCCCCCGTGAGGAGGCCCATTTTATACATGGTATAGAGGAGCTTGCGGTGAGAGGGCTTGAAGCCGTCGATCTCCGGGATGGCCCGGGAGACGATGACCGACATGGCGTAGGGCATGTAGTTGGTCTCCAGGGTGTCGGTGATGGGCTGCTCCACCACCGCCGCGTGGAGGCCGATGACGTTGGACGCGTCTACCTTATGCTTGTTGTCGTCAGTTTTTTTCTTTTTGGGCAAGTGTGATCAGTCCTTATCTTCTATCCATTTCAAGGGGTTGTTGCGGATGTACTGGCGGGTCTCCGTCAGATCGGCGTCATTGCGAAGGATGTGGTCATAGTAGCCCCGCTGCCAGAGATGCTTTTGGAATGGCGGCAGGCCGCCGCCTTTGACACGCCGGATATACGCATTGGTCGTCTGGGTCTTGTACCATTTCATCATTTCCGGTAGGGGCGGACCTGCGTGTCCGCCCGGAATCACCAGGATCAAATGGATATGGTCCGGCAGGACGGCATAGATATCGATTTTGATTCCAGTGAATTTTCCCTGCAATTCCCACAGCCAGTGGAGCGGGATATTTTCAGGGGACGGGCGGACACATAGGTCCGCCCCTACGAAATCGTCGAACAGCCGCTGGCGGGCATGGGTGCAGATGGTGATGAAATAATATCCTGGCTGGCTGTAATCATAAGCTTCCAGCCGCAGACGTTTTCTTTGGGGATCATTCATGTCAAGCTTCTCCGCAGTTTGCCTGAGGCGGGACCGCCCCTGTGCACGATCCGGCTTCGTCTACCAAGTGATCGGATCGTTCCACTGAAACGCGCAGATCGACAGAATGAGCAGGCCATAATAGAGCAAGCCAGCGCCCACAGCCCCGCCGGATCCAGCGATCAGGAACTTGGCCACCCGGGACAGCTTTGTCCGCCGAAGCAGCCACCAAATACCGACAGCGATCAAAACAGCCAATATGGGGAAAGCAAAAGGGTCATACCCAATCAGCTCCTCACGAAATATCCGCCATCTCCAAATACTTGTACCCGTTCTCCGCAATATGGTCCTTCCGGCCCTGGAGGTTGTCTCCCAGCAGCAGGTCGAACACCGCCGCCGTCCGCTCCACGTCCGCCGGCATCA
>ERZ779866.1887-NODE-1887-length-19900-cov-3.276090_pt1 | contig 19900 bp, 31 predicted proteins | sample MGYA00511248_ERZ779866 | MGnify/ENA primary metagenome ERZ779866 (study PRJEB29588, sample SAMEA2155758) | human gut metagenome | biome: human gut; feature: human-associated habitat; material: faeces | place: Denmark | collected 2008/2010 ... | reverse complement strand
ATCCCGAGAAATCCGGTCCGCAGTACGCGCCGGAGGGCCGGAAGCGCAAAAGTCAAGATTAAATTGTAAAAAACCTGAAAAAAGTTTTTACCCCAGGGCGGCCAGACCTTCGGCGAAGACTTCGTCAGCGGACCGGAAGCCCAGGATTTCGCGCGGGTAGGCGTTCAGCCAGTCTTCGACGGCCTGGATCGCCTTCTTCGGGACCTGGCCGAAGTCGGTCCCCTTTGGGAACCAGCGCCGGATCATTCTGTTTATGTTCTCATTTGTGCCGCGTTCATAGGAAGAATACGGGTGACAGTAAAAGACCGTCGTCCTCTTACCCTTCCGGCGACAGGACCGTTCCAGTCCTTCGACGTCGGCGAACTCGCTTCCGTTATCAACTGTAATCGTTTGAAATATCTTGTAGAAAAGTGTTCCGTATCTGCGTTCAAGGCGATCAAGGGCCGCGACGACGCTTCCGGCGGTCTGGTCCTTCATTTTGATCATGATTTCCTTCCGGGCCTTACGTTCAGACAGGACCAGAAGCGTTTCCTTCGTCTTCTTCTTGCCTTCGACACAGTCCATTTCCCAGTGTCCGACTTCCTCGCGGGTGTCGATTTCTGGGTCCCGCTTTTCAATGCTCTTTCCGGCCGACGCCCTGGCGGCCTTCTTGTTCTTCTTGACCTTCGTGTAGGGCCGCTTCTGCTTCCCCTTGCATGGAAGGTGAACCATTTCCAGGGTCAGGAACACGCCCTTCTTGATGTAGGAATACAGGGTCGCTTCACAGATCGTTGTATTGAACTGGATTCCCTTCACCTTGATTTCGCCCAGGACGGCCGCCGGGGAATATCCGTCTTCGACGATCCGGCGTTCAATGTATTCGGCCAGTCGATAGTCCTTCCCGATCTTCAAGTCTGGCCCCTTCGCGGCCAGGTGTTCACGGTATGCGGCTTCGGCTATGTCTGGGCTATACCGTTCTTCTTCGGTCCAGTCTGAATTTCTGTGAGTATAACGCCCCCGCTTCAATTCGTTGTATATGGTGTTCCTGTGAACGCCGATTTCGTCGGCGATTTCCTGGACAGACTTTCCGCACTTCAAGAAGGCTTCGATCCGAAGGCGGTCATTCCAGGATAGATGTCTGAATCTGCGTCGCTTTGCCATGTATACTTCCCCCTTATAGCAAGAAAAAGGCCCCGCCCTCGCTATTATGGCAAGGGTGGGGCCTTCGTGTGTGTGTTCAAATAAGTTCGCGCGGGTGGACGCCCAGGGCGTCGGCGATCCGTAGGGCAACGGTCAGGGAAGCGCCTTCGATTTTTCGTTCCCCGCTTTCGTACCTCTGGATCGCGCGGATATTGACGCCGGTTTTTTCCGCCAGGGCGGCCTGTGTCAGCCCCCGTTCACAGCGCAAGCGCGCGACTTTCGTTTCGCTTTTGGTGCTTCCGGATTTCATGTCGATCCCGCCTTCCTTTTTGTTCTGCCTACATATTACGACATTCTGGACGTAATGTCAACAGAAAAAATCCCACGGTTCTTCCGTGGGATCATTCTTCTTCCGGGTCCAGAAGGTCTTCAATGGGGATTTGAAGAACGGAAGCGAAGGCGCGAAGTTCGTAGTCCATGACCAGGCGTGCGCCTGATTCGATGTTGCTGATCGCGTCCTGGGCTATGTTTACGCCCTTTGTCTGCATTTTAGCGGCCAGGGTTTCCTGTGAAATGCGCTTCGCCAGACGTGCCATTCTGACGCGCTCCCCGCAGATATTACGCCGCCCATAGTAGCCCAAATTCTTCATGTGGTCCTCCCTTGGTATGGTCATGTTCAATATTCTATTTGAAGTTACCATAAATTATGGTATTATATTATTGGCATGAACCATAATTCCAAAAAGGGAGGATTGAAAAATGGGCTGGAAAATTGGCGGTGTTCTGACTTTGGTTCTGGCTGGCGTGGCCGCGCTTGTGTCTGCCACGACGCCGGCGGAGTACAAAACAGGGATTGAATGGGGGATCGCGGCGATCTTCCTTGTCCTGGCGGTTTTGTGCTTCTGGCGTGGTTCGAAGGCAAGCGCAAGGAAGAAGGCAGAACAGGAAGACAGGAATGAAACGTATATGTCCGACCAGGACCTTCAACAGATACAGGCGGGGGAACTCCCTGTTCTGTCTTCGGTCCCTGTGATCCTGGACGACGGCGAACAGGCTCACTTCTTCGCGCCGGCGCGGCGTTATATCACGAAGAAGAAGGCCGTCGGCCGGACCGGTAGCGGCGGCGGGATCAGCGTTCGCGTTGCGAAGGGCGTGTCTGTCCGTTCCGGCGGTGGGGCCAGTCAGACGGTTTATGATGACGTCACAGACGCCTTCGCCGGCCGTGTGGTCCTGACGAACAGACGGATCGTGTTCCTGGCGGAACAGAACGGCTTCGAATGTAAACTGTCGGCGATCTCCGCGATCGCGCCGGAAGGCGGGCGGCTTCTGATCCAGGCTGGGTCGAAGTCTTATGGTCTGGCCGTAGCGCAACAGGGCCACTTCGCGAAGGTTCTTGAAATGGTCGCCAGAAAATAAAAAAAGGCGGACGGGTGCTTCCCGTCCGCCTTTCTTATTTCATGCGATTGTTGATTTCCCTGGTGATCTTTCGGCTGACTCTGGCCTGTTGGGTATCAAGTGTTCGCTTCACGGCTCGTTTCATGGTATAACGGCCGCGCACATATCCGCCCTTCGGGCCGACGAACATTCCGCCTTCCGGGTCGTCCCGGTTATAGACGAACGTGTGGCCTTCCCAGTGACCAGGGACGAAGTGACTTCGGAATCCGTGTTCCAGGTGGCCGGCATAGTCCAGGGGGTTGTAAAAACGGACGATGAACCGGCGGCCGGCGCGCTTCGCGGTCTGGTCGCTTTTCCAGTTCCGACGGTAGTCGCCAGTGTTGACGATGTCCGGGGAATCGTTCGTGCAGATCAGGCGGGCCTGTTTCACGGCGTACACGCCTTCGCCGACAGCGATCTTTGTCATGATTTCCGGAACTTCATCGGTCAGGGTTTGAAGGCCGCCGATAAACTGGACCAGGTCGTTCTTTTTTACGCTCACGGCGCGCCCTCCTTTCCGTTAGACCTTGCGGAGATTGGCGGCGTTGACTGCCGCCGTGACGGTAGCGCCGACGCCGATCACGACGCGGGCGCCGCTGACCTGGATCACGTCGTAGGTGTCATAGTAGGTTCGGAACGGCTTCCCGTCATAGGTGACGGCGTTCAGGACCTTCACCCTGTCGCCCTTCTTCAAGGCCGCCGGCGCGGTGCTGGCCGGAATCTTGATCTTCTGGCCGACGCGGATCGCGTTCGGGTTCTTGATCCCGTTGTAGGCCGCGATCGCCTGATAGGTGGTCCCATACTTGGCCGCGATCTGGGACAGCGTGTCGCCCTTCTTCACTGTGTAGACGGTCACGCCCTGGGCGGCTCCGGCGTCAGGGGCGGTGTCTGCCACGCCCAGGCGGCGGTTCACTTCGGCCGCGATCTCCCTGTGTCGGTTATACAGATAGTCGCCAGGACAGGACTTGTTCGCGTAATCACGATGAACGGTCATATTACAGCCGTTTTTGTGGTTCACGCGGTCCGCCTTCTTGGTGGACCACACAAGTTTCTTGATCCCGTTTCGCTTACAGATGTCGGTCACAAGGTCGAGAAGGGCGGCGAAGGCCCTGTCATTTACGGCGTAGGGGTGTTTGGTGTCACTGGCGACCTCGATCGTCACGGCGCGGTTATCGTTCGCGGCGTTGGAACTGCACCAGGAACGGTCCTTTTCCTCCACATACATTCCGATCTTGCCGTCGGTTCCGACCCCATAGTTCGAAGACGCCTGGCGCGACGTAGGGGCGAAGATATTCCCCAGGGTTTCGACCGTACACTGACCGACTACACAATGAATTGTGATCGTGTCGATCTTGTGGTTTCTGGGGCTGTTCTTATTGGGTGAAATGCGGGTATAGTCCACAAGTGGGCTGTTACTCATAGTTGATCACTTCCTTTTCTTTTCCCTGGGCGTCGGACGTGCCGGCGTTCAGGATTGCGGTGAACTTCACGAAGGCTTCCTTGATGTACTTGCAGGACACCAGAAGAACCGCGCCGATGATCACCAGGTCAGCGAAAAGGTCGGTGTACTCCTGGGGGATCGCCCAGCCGACTTCGTTCGCAAACAAGGGAAGTGTGGTCAAGGCCACACACAACAGGGTCAGGCCGATCACGAAGGTCGCGATCTTGTAGGCGCTGTTGATCAACTTTTCGCGGTCGAATGGCTCGTGAAGAAGTTTGATGTTGTACCACAGGGAGAAGGTGACGTTCGCCAGGTATGCAGACAGGAAGATCAGCATAGACCAGCCGATACTCACCAGATTTTCGACGATACTGTTAAACATAGGGGTCATACCTCCTTTGTGTCGTTGTAGATTTCCGGGCCATACTTCTTCCGAAGTTTGATCCGGTTTTCCGCTTTGGCTTTCGAATAATAAAAGCCGGTGGCGGCCGCAGTTTCAGCGAAGACAGCGGGGATCAGATAGGCAAGGGGCGACGTGTCGCCAGTCCTCCACACCATGATCAAGGTGAAGGCGGTCACGACGATCGTGACCGCCCCCACGGTGGAAATGATGGTTTTGGAAAACTCCCGCTTTTTCGCGCGCCTTCCGCCTGTCATGCCCTGTTCTCCAGGTTTTCCAAATCTTCGATCCTGTGGTTCGCGACCTTGATTTTTTCTTCAAGGACGGCCTGGGCTTCTTCCAGACCGTAGGTTCGTTCGACCACAGAATTATGTTTGTCGACCTTCTTTTCCAGTTCTTCCAGGCGGTAGGCGATCAGGGCGGAACTTCGCTTATTTGCAAAATAAGAACCGCCCAGAGTCCCCAAAAGGGACAGGACGGCTATAATAATTCCTTCCATTTCATTTTCTCCCTTCGAAGAATAAGGGCGTCCCCGGTTGTGGGGACGCCCGTTCTTCCTGGTTACTGGGCGTCAATATAGCCCATTTCTACCAGGTACGCCTTCACGCGCTCACGAAGACCGCGCGGGACGTCGTCGATCGTGATCTTTTCAAGGATCACTTCGCCAGCATACAGACGAACCAACATTTGAAGCACCTCCTTCCCAAACAGGATTTTCACAAGGAATATAAAAACGGCGGACCACATTAGGCCACCCCGTTTTCCGTGGTATTCTCCGCCTTGATAGCGGATTCGACTTTCTCGCGAAGTCTGGCGGGAACTTCGTTGATCTTCATGTTCCCGGAAGACACTTCGCGGACGTACAATTCTACAAGTGCGCTCATTTCTGACCTTCTTTCTTTACGCGAACACGACGTCGCAGATTTCCATAATGCACCCTTTCAGAAGTTCATTTTCGGATTGCAGTTGTTCAATGGTCTGTTCCGACTCCGTTTTCGGGTTCATTGGTACGAAGTCACATTCTTTCGGATCAAACATGGTTCTCCCTCCTTTATGCGAAACGGACCGTCGCCTGGATCACTTCGATCTGCTGGGTCCCCTTCGTCAGATAGAAGCGATAGGCCAGGCCGAAGCCCTTTGCAACGGTGGTATTCTTGAACGTGTGGACGAACTTCCCGACCTTGCTTGTGACGTCCTCCCAGACAGGGGCCGTGTCGAACGGGTTGTTCGTGACCTCGACGTGAAGGGTCGCGTCGGCCGGGTGGTCGGCGGGGTACAAGGACAGGAAGACCTTCGTCACCTTCGCGTCGGTGGAGATCGCGCGGGACGCGGCGATCCTGTTGACGGTTCGGGTGAAGGTGATCTGGCGGGTCGCGCTTCCGCCGGCTCCGTCAGTGACATAGATTTTCAGAACGTGGGTCCCGGTCAAAAGGCGAAGCCACACGCCGGACAGGTCCGCCGTGTTCTGGTGGCCGCTGGTCGCCGTATAGGTCCGAAGGGTGATGGTTTCCGACCCGTTGGTCACGGTTTCCGTAACGGTCAACGTCTGGGACGCCGCTTCGCCGTCGGTGACGGTGTACTGGTGGGAGAACGGGGCCGTCTTCGCGCCGACATTCTGGTCGCTTCCGCTGATCACGGGGTTCGTGTTGTAGGAAATGGCCTGGGCGTTTCCGGTCCTGTATGCAGATTCAGCGCCGTTCGCGTCGACCGCCTTCACGCGGACCTGATAGTTTGTCCCACTCGACGGGACCGTGTCTGTGATGGATTTCGCCGACGTGATTCCGATCTGGGTGTAGGCTCCGGAATCGACCCGGCGTTCCCAGACATAACTGATCGCGTTCCCCTCCGGGTCGGTGGACCCGCCGGTGGAGATCGTCAACTTCTGGCCGGCGCGCGGGGTCCCGTGGGAGATGGACGACGGGGTGGTGGGCGGCTGGTTCCATTGAAGGATATAAGCCCCGTCTGTATCCGTTGTATCAGATACCAGAGTGTCAGGGGCCAAAAATAAAGCCGGGCGAACGCCGCGGTTGCCGTAGCACGCATAGTAGATGCCCAAACTGCCGTCGGAATAGACAATCCGCACGCTGTACGCGTAGCCGGCGTACGGGGTCAGAAGCCACCACCACCAGGGGGACGAAGCGTTCAGGCCGGAACTGGTATATTCGGACTTGCTGACCGCTTCCGCCGTCGGGTATGCAAGGCGGCTGTTGTTGTCGGTGAACAGGGGCCACTTCGTTCCCTCTGCGATCCCGTTTTCGTTGCCCAGGCCGACTTCGGTTTCAGTCAGAAGGCGGACCTTCCGCGTGATCTGCTCCGAACCGCCGCCGTCTGTGCTGGACTTCGCGACGGTGATCGTGTCGTTCAGAAGGGCGTTCCGGAAGTCGGCTTCGAAGAAGGACAGGAAGCCGGCTTCGGCCTGGTATTCGTTGTAGTTGGACCAGACGTTCGCGTTATCAGGCGGGGCGTCCTGTCCGTGCCGGGCGCTGTACCAGCCGCCAGGGCCGGCGGCACTGTTCAGCCATTGAAGAAGGTTCGCCACGGCGGCGCGGTTGTTGCCGTAGTTTCTGCGGTCGTTGTTGCTGTTGTTCGGCTCTTTCGCGTCGAAGCATTTCAGGGAAATAATTCGCTCCGTCACCAGGCCCACGCGGTCGGAAGACTGGCGGCCGACTTTGAAGCGGATCACAGCGCCGTTATACTTCGTGTTGACCGATTTCACCACCGCGCCGACGGGCAACGTCGACAATTTTTTCGACATGGTATTCCTCCATTTCTTTTTTGAACAGGTCGTAGAACAGTTCGTTCGTCTGCCTGATCAAGTGATAACTGTTTCCGTGTTCAGCGTGGCCGGTCCAGGAAGAATATGACTGGACCACGGTTTCGAAGTCGATCCGCCCTTCGTCCAGAAGGTGACGGAACTTCTTCAACTTCCGCCTGATCCGATTCTTGCTGTCGCGGCGTATCTTGCGGACGACTTTCCCGCTGTCCGTCATGTACGTCCGGAAGCCCAGGAAGTCGATCCCCTGGGTCAGCGGGAACACGGCCGTTTTGTGATTCAATTCCAGCCCCAGCGGGACCAGGAACTTTTTGATTTCTTCCAGACAGTAAATCAAATAGTCCTTGTCCGGGTGGATCAGGAAGAAGTCGTCCATATATCGGCCGTAAAACTTGATTCCCAGACGTTCCTTGATCATGTGGTCCAGGCCGGACAGGTACAGGACCGCGAACCATTGTGAAGTATGGTTCCCGATCGGGATTCCCGGTCCTTCCGTGGAGTCGATAATCAAGTCAAGAAGCCACAACACGCCGGGATCGTCGATGATCCGGCGAAGTTGTGACTTCAAAACGTCGTGATTGATACTGTAAAAGTATTTTCTTATGTCACACTTCAAGACCCAGCCGTCCGCCCCGAACTGCCTGTAATATCGTTGCATGAACGCTTTCAGACGGTCCAGGCCGAAATGTGTTCCTTTGCCTTTCTGACTGGCGTAGTTGTCAAGTATGAACGTCTTCGCAAGGCGCGGTTCCAGGACGTTGTCGCATAGGCTGTGCTGAATAATTTTGTCCCGGAAGCCGTTATACATGATCAGGCGTTCCTTCGGTTCATGGACAAGGAAGTAGTTGTAGGGCGAAGGGCGGTATTTCCGCGACGTCAGAAGGAAGTGAAGGGCCATTAGATTTTCCAACAGGTTCACTTCGAAACGGACGACAGCGTATTTCCACCGCTTTCCCTTGCGCGCTTCCAGATAGGCAGAATAAAGCCGGTTAAAATCTGCCATGACTTCAAAGTCAGAAGGCGGTTTCTGTTCAGTGTTCTTCATAAAAATCTCCTTACCGCTTATAGTCTGGGCGTCGTACTGCCGAAGCCCTCGCGTCGGTAATCATGTGTTTACCCTGGCCTTTCCGGCGTCGGGAAGGATATGATCTCCTTTGTTGGGGTACTCTGTTTTCAGGTTCGTCGCCTTACTCGGTCGCGTTTTCCACCAAATCCGGGCGAACGCCGTTGTTGCCGTTGTACGCATTGTTGTTGCTCAAACTGCCGTCGGAATTGACATTCCGCACGTTGTTCGCGTTGCCGGCGTTCGGGGTACAGATCATACCCTAATATCATTAACCTTCCGTCTGGGTGGGCGGCTCCGCGACCGGCGCTTCGGCCTTTTCGGCTTCTTCGGTGGGCGCTTGCTCTGCCTTATACCAGGCGGCGGCCATGAACTTAACGTCCAGGGTGATCTTCGTCCAGTAGTCGAAGGTCCCTGTGTCGATATAGCCGCGCTTCTTTGACAATTCGATGAAGAACAGAAGCATTTTACAGGCCGTCAGGGCGTCCCGTTGAAGGGATAGCCGACGGACCTTGTCTTCTTCGTTCTGGATCGGATAGATTTCATTCGCGGCCAGAAGTTTTTCATAGATCGACAGAACGTGATCCTGAATCCTGTTGACGATAGTGAAGCGGGCCTTCTTCGGGAAGTGCTTCGTGTTGTCGGTCAGGTCCAGGGTGTAGTCGATCAGTTTTGACGCAACAGGAAGGACGTGAAGGGGACTTTCATTCCCATTCGCCTTCCGCTGATAGTTTTTCCGGGTTCCCATTGATACACCTTCGCTTCCTGATTCTCTCGACGGTTTCACGCCGTCCGGAATAGTCGAAGCCATAGTCCCGAAGGACGACCGTCTGTTCTTCTCCTTCATAGGTCAGGCCGCACAGGACGACGTTGTCGCCCTCACAGCGGCCGCACACGGGCCGAAGTTCAGTGAACAGGTTGGATAATAGGCACGACGTTTCCGGCGGCTTACAGGCGAAGCGGGTCATAGATACAGCCGGTTCTTCGCGGTGTCCAGAATCCCTTCGGGAAGTCCGGTTCCGTCGTAGCCCTTCCATTGGTTCAGTTGGGCCGTGGCGAAGGTGTGGGTCACAGCCGTTCCGGCGAAGCCGGTGTCCAGTTGCTCCCGGATCGCGGAAATGTCGAAGTCCTGGCGGCGCTGTACGGATTCCACGCTTTCGCCTGTGCTTTCCTGAACGTCGGAAGCGGCGTGGCCGTGGACGATCGGCGCGGAGTAGGCGACCATTTGCGCGGTCGTGACGAAGGACCCGTTTCCGACCTCGACCGTGATCCCGCCGTTTTCCTGGTTGGTGACGACCACGGCGACGTCGTGAATGTGGACCGTGTCGCCTTCGCCGTCCATGCCAGCGCGGCCCAGGAAGGAATCAGGCGGAAGAATGTTGTCGCTGTCGGCTCCGTCCAGCCAGGAATAACTAAACATGAACGGGGCGTCTTTTTCGTCCAGGGCGAAGGTTGCCACCTCTCGGACGTACTGGGCCGCTTCCAGGCCGGCGTTCGTGACCTGGACAGGGATTCGCATATAGGACGGGTTACTTTCGACGAAGGTCTTTTCGCCGATCTGGGCGTTCACGTTGATCGGGTTCACAAGGGCGGTCAGCGTGTTCGGGCTGACCTGTGCGACACCGTCGCCGGCGGCCGCGCTGACCAGGACAAGGCGTTTCCCGGCCGCCAGAAAAGCGGTCAGGACTTCCGCGCCCCTGTCTGTGATTGTAGACTTAAATCGTGCCATTCGTGTTTCCTCCTTCTGGGTGGTGTTCGTGGCGGACCATATTGACCATAGCGGCCCCCACGACCGAAGCCGGGCGAAGGACGGTCTGTGGGATTGCCGTTTGAAGCAACAGGACCAGGTTCGCCGGAATCATTTGTTTCAGCGTTTCCGCCAGGGCGTCCCGCTGGGTGTAGCCGGACAGTCTGATCCGGACGAACAGTTCATAGGCGTCATTATCCAGGACGACCTTGAAGTCGTCGCTGACGGTGGACAGGTATTTCAGAAGCGCCCTGTATGTGTAGGGCAGTTGGTCCAGGTACGCGATCAAGATTCTTTCGCGTCTGGATTCGACGGTGTCTTCTGCGGCCGCCACAAGGCCCAGAATCGCTTCCCAGCGCCGACAGCCATATTCGGACAGGCTCACCAGGAAGAAGTCGTCTGGCGCGCCCTGGACGTCCTGGACGGCCTTTGTGAACTCCGGCTGTTCTGCGGTTGCGATCTGGCCGAACTCGACCAGTTCTTGAAGGTGGCGGGGCCAGTATTCTTTAATTTCCATTCGTCACCGCCCCCAGAACCGGGATCGCTTCGCCGCCCAGGGAAATATTCGCGGTTCCCTGGTTGATCTTCGTCCCTGTGATGTCAATGACGCCGTCAACGTTCAGGACCTTCGTTTCGATCTGGCTGACGCGGACGATCAGGTTTTCGGTGTCGGCCCACGTCCGGGCCAGGCTGTCGAAGTAGGACTGGATCGCCGCCTTCACCGCGTCCTGGGTGCTGGTCCAGGACGCCCCGCCCTCAAAGGTCAGGTTGAAGGACACGTCGATCTTCGATCCCGTGACGCCGGCCACCGTGACGACATGGCCGATCGGGGCCAGGCCGACGCCGGTTCCCTGGGTATTCACAGGGTCGATCGCTTCCTGGACCTGTTTCACCAGTTCGGAAGACGGGACGCCCCATTCGCTGTCCACCAGAACAATTTTCACGGTTCCGCCGCCGTTCCAGACAGGAAAAACTTTGACGGCTCCCACGCCAGGAAGAAGTTCAACCTTGTTTTTGTAGTCGGCGATATTCCCGCCGAACGCCTGGGATTTCAGCGATTCAAAGTAGCGGGCGCGAAGGGCGTCGTCGCTTTCTTCGTCTTCGCCTGGGATCAGAATGTCGGCCAGGCGCGCGGCCGCCAGTTCCGGGACGTAGTCGATCGGGAACAGGGTTCCGACATACTCGTTCCCCACAGTCCCGGCCGTTTCTGCTGTTAGGCTGTACTGGCCGGGGGCGATTCGCTCTGTGACGGTGAAGTTGATGTCACCGCCAGAAAAGCGCGTCCCGATCTCCATGTCACAGCCGCCGCCGTCCGCCTTCTCGAAGTAGCCCTTCCGGACTGCCTGGGTTGCGGCCGTCCGGAACACGCTTCTTTCACGACACTTCTTCGTCAGGTCGTCGCCGGTTTCTGTGTCCGGGAAGGCCCGGTCCATAAGATAGGCCAGTTCAATATACAGGATCGCCAGTTCCGCCGCCGCCGGCGCGATCGCGTCGTAGACGATGGACCCTTCACGTTTATCCACCGAAGCGGAAACGCGGGCCAGACAGCGGTCCATGATGTTTTCAAAGGTCATATTCTCATACATTGGTTGTCACCGTCCTTTCGACGGGGATTTCCCCGAAGATTGTTTCGGCCGTGAAACTGACGCGGGCTGTCCTCTTGTCGATCTGCCCGACCTTGAAGTCTGTGACGCCGGTGATCCGGCTGTCCGCCAGAAGTGCTTCCGTGATAACTCGTTTGATTTCACTTGAAAACACATGGTAACTTTTCCCGACGACGGCGTTCAGTTCTGTTCCATAGTCCCAGGAATAGATCAGGTACGAAAACCGTTCCGTCATTAGGATTTTTATGATCGCCTGTTTCATGGCTTCCGTTTCGTCGACAAAACCAGCCACGCGACCGGTTTCAAAGTCTGCCTTGTAGGTTCTGGTCGGGTGTTCGGCGGCCGGCGTCACCTCGACGGCCTGGCCGATCGTGACCGAAGACTGGTTCGGTATTAGGGCCATAGGATCACACCCTTCCCAGGACCAGGAAGGACTGTCCGCCCTGGTTTCGTAGAAGGACCACCTTGTCACCCACAGCCAGGCCGTAATAATATTCGGACGTTGGTCCCGTGTTGGTCAGGTAGTCATTTTTCAACGTGTGGTCGTGGGAAGCGAAGGCCGGATCGCCGGACCCGCCGCCTTTGGGCTGGGTAGTCGGGGAATCGGCGAAGCCGCTGTGACGGTGCGTCGGATAATAACCGGCGCGGAACTCCTTCATGACGACGATCGCTTCGCCGGTGATGTCGAAGCGGTTGTCGACGCGGATCGTCAGCGGGGACGTAGCCGTCACGTTCCCAAAAAGGAAGGCCGCCTGAACGTTCGCGTTCTGCGACTGTTCAGCGACCTTTTTCATAGTTTCAAGAAGTGCCATGTCACACCACCTTCAATTTCAAAGTCATTTGTTCCTTCAAAAGATCGGCGCTGGCTTCCTCCACAATGAAGAAGGAACTGACGCCGACGTCCTTGATCCCGATATACAGGGCGCGGCCGGCTCTGACCGACAGGTCCAGAAGGGCCTTCACTTCGAAGGACTTCTTCGGCCGGTTGTAAAGTTCCAGCATTTGACCGCCGCGTTCCTTGATCTGGGCTTCGTTCATGTCTTCGTCAACGGTTTCGTAATTCTGCAAAACGCCCCACAGTTTGATGTTCTTGGAGTCCTGGAAAATATACACGTCCCGTTTTCCGGTCTTCTTGTTGTCGCGGACCAGTTTGATCTTGTTGTAGGATTCGGAATCTATGTCGGTTTCGTAGGTGTAGCCGGTTGCCAGGCTGGTATCTCCCACGAACAGGTCCAGTTTCGACTTCTCGACGTCTGTGATCCGAAGGGACCCGAAGTCGTCCCACAGGACGAACATTTTCCCGGAATTGATCAGGGTATGATCCAGGGCCTTCAAAACGATGTCGAAAAGGGTCTGGCCGTCTTCAATCATGGAAGGGATCACATAGCCGGTATTTTCAAGCGCCCCACATTTCAGGCCGAAGTCGGCCGCGATCTGAGTCAGGATTTGATCGGCGCGTTTGCCTGTGAAGACATAGGTTTCCTTGTTCTTCTTCAAATACCAGGTCTGGTCGTAGGCTGTGACCTCGACCCGGTCTGTTTCCTTCTGGCGGATTTTCACGACATAGCCGTAAAAAATGCCGGTTTTTCCGTCCTTTAGGGCGACGATCCCCCCGTGGGTCCATGTCACGGAATCGTCGACGATCACGGTCAGTTCCAGGGAAGCGGGGGACCCGGACCGTTTTGTCGACCACTTCGCGCCGGCGCACAACGTTGTTACGTCGAAGGCGTCGCCGGTCACGTTGTTCTGGTACAGGATCGCGATCACGGGATCGTGAAGACCTGTCCGGGGTAAATCAGGTTTGGGTTCGACCCGATCGTCCCCTTGTTGGCGTTGTAGATTTTGGTGTAGTCGCTCCCCTTGCCGTAAAGCTGTTTCGCGATATTCCACAGACAGTCACCGGCCTTCACGGTGTACGTCTTCGCGGCGGCGGCCGGCGGTTTCCCTGGCCGCTTCGGTTCTTTGGCCTGTGCCGGTTTCTTCGGCTCCGGCGGAAGGACGATCCGGCGCGGCGAATAGTCCTTCCATTCCGACAGTTTGATCGAATAGTAGAAGTCGCCCAGTTCTCCGGACCGTTCTTCGTAGTCGAAGGTTTCCACACCCATTCGAACGTTAATGTCCAGGTCCGTTCCTGTGATCAGGAAACGAACCGGGTCCAGTCCGTCGCGGGCGTCCTGGATCGCGCGGACGATTTCGACCGGGTCTGTGATCCGGCCGGTCACGAAGGGCGCGTCATTCACAGGGAAAAAACTATCCCAGGCGACAGTCCGAAGTCCCTTCTTCCGAAGGATCAGAATGTCGCCCAGGACAAGAACGGTCGCTTTGTCGTTGTTACCTGGCGACGTCACTTTCAGTTTTTGCGGAAGGACGGGGATTTCTATTTCCCGTCCCCCCGCGATTATGGTCATTCCATAGTCGTTCATTATGCGTACACCCCCTCGGCGGCGGCTTCGAACTCGGTTTCCAGGCGTCTTTCGATCTTGTCGACCACTTCGTCGACGTCGACCTTCTCGCTGATCTTCGCGTCCACGGCCACAGTCGGGGTCAGTGTCACGAAGTTCTGAACGTAGCGCATTTCAGCCACGTCGCGAAGGAACTTCAAGTCTTCGTCGGCGATATTGACGTCTTCGTCGATGGACCCGACGGACCCGACGCGGTCCACGTTCCCGATGTCGCCGGGGTCTGTGTTCGCGTAGGCGGACCAGTCCGGTTCGGTGCTTCCGTTGCCGGCGGCGGCGGATTCTGCCTTCGCGGCGGCGATCTCCGCTTCTCGCTGGGCGGTAGCGGCGCGCGCTTCTGCCTTCATAGCAGACAGGGCGGAATCCCTCTCCGCGATCTGGGAATTGATCTGGTCCTGGTACGCGGCCAGGTCTGCGGCTCTGGCCTGTTTCGCGGCGTCATTCTCCATTTGCGCGGTTGTCCCGAACGTCACCTTCTCGATCGCGTCGATACTGACGCCCGGAATCTTGTTCAGGGTGTTTATGAAGCCGTTTATGATGTCGATCGCCCCGTTGACCATGTTTTGAAGGATCGTCAGGACGCCGGCCTTCATATCACCCATAAAGTTTTGAATGTTCACGCTGGCCGTGTAGAAGGCCAGTTGAAGTCGGTTCCACAGGTTCATAACGAAGTAGACGCCGGTCATGAATCCGATCTTCACCCAGTCCCAGGCGGTCAGAACCGCGTTGACGCAGATCAGCCAGGCGACTTTCAGGCCACCGACGGACTGGACCCACTTATAAATCGCGGCCACCACGACGCCGATCGCAAGGGCGATCCAGAACAATGGGTTCGTCAGAAGTGTCGTGAAGAACGCCTGGGCGGCTCCGTTGGCGATCCATGTCGCGGCCGTCTGGATTCCCAGGGCCACAGCATAGCCCAGGGCGGCGGCCGCCAGGCCCCAGAAAACAGGGGCAATCATGGACCAGTTGTCGTATATCCATTGTGCGCCCTGGCCGATCAGGGTCAAAACGGGTGTGAACGCTTCCAGGGCGATATTCTTCGCGATTGTCCACACCTGGGAAAAGGTCATAGGCATAGCCGCGAACTTCGCGTTGATTTCGTCGGCGGACGCCAGCATGGCATTTTTCACGATCGTCGAAGTGATCTGGCCTTCGGCGGCCATTTCCCGGATTTTTCCGATCGGGACCCCAAGGTAGTCGGCGATCGTCTGAATGATGGTCGGGGCCTGTTCGAAGACGCTGTTCAGTTCTTCACCGCGAAGGACGCCGGACGACATGGCCTGGGTCAACTGCAACATAGCCGCGTCGATACCGGCGGCCGATGTTCCGGCAATCGTGAACTGTTTGTTGATCAGTTCGGAAAAGGCGATCAGTTCTTCGTTGCTGGAAAAGGCGTCGCCGGCCATTATGCCCATTTTAGCCACAGCGTCGGCCGTGGTGGAGTAGGCCGCGCGGGACCTGTTGGCGGGCTTCATGATCATATCTTGAAGTTCGGCCGTAGTTTGAAGGCCGTCGTTCATCAGGTCCAGCCGCGCGCGGGTGGTGGTCATGCCGTCAGCCAGTTCGACGATCTTTTTCACACTGAACGCCGCAAGGGCGGACTTGATAACGCCGCCCATTTTGGACCAGACGGACTTCACCCTGTTCGCCCCGCGTTCCGCTTGCTCTTGGCGGTTGTTGAAGTTGTCAACCTGACGACTGGCCGCCCCGATGTCAGCGGCGCTTCGCTCGAAGGGCGCGCCGGGGTCGATCGTGTCCGTCAGGGCGTCGGTTGCGTCCAGGGTTCGGTTCAGGCGTTGGGCCGCGCCGATCATGGTGTTCAGGCGGGAAGTCATTCTGTCCTGGATCGAAAACTGTGTAGATACGCCGGCCATTTTATCACCTGCCCTTCTTGCCCTTCCGGCGCTTCGCTTTTGCCGCTTCCTTCTTTTCCTTCTCGATTTGAAGGTCTATGGAAGCATAAATGAAGGCCCGTTCCCGTCTGGGAAGGGCCAGAAGTTGTCCCGGAAGGATTTTCAGCCGGTGGAGGGCGTAATGGGCGTATACCGATTCGCCGTCGGCGTCCGCCTCATTCCCGCCCCCCGTGATTAGTTTTTTGCTTCGTCCCTCAACTCGTTCACGTCGTCAGTGAAGCCGTTGATTTCCTGGACGGCCAGAAGAAGATCGGTGTACTGTCCAGGGTTCAGGACCAGGTTGATCAGGTCTTCCGCCCCACGGACGCCCTTCTTCGCCTGGAAGTCGGCGTCCTTGAAGTTGGGGTCAATGCAACAGGCCGCCACAAGGCGGGCGTTGTAAAGGTCAGTGTCGGTGTCGATTCGCTTCTGGCGGGTCTTCTTGTCGAACTCGACCTTCTGGCAGGTCTTTCGAATGGCCTTGTTCTCCGCTTCCGTAATGGAACGGATCATGAAGGGATAGGGGAAGGGCGCGATCTGGACTTCCGTCTGGGTCGTGCCGATCTCCGCGTCCATAAGGAACTCTTGCAATTTACCCATAGTTTTTTACCTCGCTTTCAAATTAGAACTTGGTGAAGGGGGTCAGAATGTCGAAGTCCTCGAAGGTGAAGTCGACGTCTTCGTCCAGGGGATCGTCGCTGTCGCCGTCCAGTTTTGCCAGGACGACAGAATCCAGGTTACAGCCGATCAGAAGGGTCGACTGTTTACCGGCGGAAGATTCCTGGTCGTCGTTCTCGACCACCATGTCGAAATACACGTCGACGCCGGTTTCCTTCCACTGCTTGATCATGGCGCGGAAAAGGGGCGTCATGTAGTAAAGGGTCATGGAACCGGAACCGTTCGCGCCGGTGGTCTTATGGCCGGTCATACGCTTACCGATCGCCTTGATTTCAGACTTGTTCTTCTCGACGTTGGCTTCGATAGTCTTCGCCATGAACAATTCTTCGTTGTTGCCGTTGATCTTCGCGTAGGCGCGACCTTCCTTTCCGGAAATGGTATCAGGTGCGTTCAAGGTTTTCATTGATAGTCACCCCTTTCTTAATTTACGACGACAGTCATGTAAAGTTTTTCCATGCTGTCGTTCGGCTGTAAAGCGCAGTCGACCGCGACGTCGCGTTTCCCGTCGCCCTGGTTGACAGTGATGTCGTCGGACTTGAAATTGCTGATTGCGTCGATCGACTGATACTGATTTGCAAGCGCCACAAGATTCCCATGCTTCACCACTGGCATGGTCCATATATTTGACGACTTCCTTGATCGTATTATCCGCATATAACTTGCAGACTTCCTCTTCGTTGTTCTCTACTTCCATTTTTTCCACATGCTTGATAAGATGCTCCAAATACCATTTGGCCTTCTTCAAATCCTCAAGTCCGTTTTTATGTTTCCAACGGCACATGTACTTGAGAATGTTGCCAGTATCCGTTGCCTCAATACCCATTAAGTCACAAGTAAAGGCCTCGATGACATCAATCGTCTCAAGGCCCGTTTCTGAAATATAATGATACGGATGATTCACCATATCTCTCGTTTCTTCCATATAATCCTCCTTTACTGTGGAGCACGGATATAAGCAGACGCTATCAATCCGACTCCGAGACCAGTCGCAAGTAACCCTAATATCAATCGATTCTGAGCGCTCGAAAGAACCTCCTCACATGTTCTGACTTTTTTCTCCACGAATCTCTTAAGCCCCTTTCTAAATTTGGAAAACATATAATCCTCCTTAATCAATCGGAACCGCTCTTGGCAATTTGATAATATATCCATCACGCACTCTCACAACCTCAGCATTTCGAATGTTAGTCCAGCCATACTTATTGGATGTATGCGGGCTACTAACACCAGCTAAGTCATACAGATCGCCAACACGTACTAAGCCATACTCAGTCATGATTTCATCCATCTGACTCAAAACATTTTCGGCATCGTGTCTGCTGTCAAATACAATGTCGTCCGGATCATAGCTTCCTCTTACTCGGGAATCATCGACGTAACGGCTATCTCTTCGATCAGAGTATTTGTTGTATGATACATAAGATGAACCGGAAGTCGCTCTTCTACCGCCATTTGATACTTTACCGAAGAATATCATTTCAGCACTGTTCTTAATACCATCGACGATTGTCTGTTTTACAGTCGGGATGATCAACTCGGTCAAAATATAAGACCCGACGTTAGAAGCCTCTTCGGATATGAAGCTATTGGCGAACTTACGAATCTCACCTTTCTTTTTCACCTTTGCTTTTCCGCTCACTACTTTCTCAAATTTTCGGTTCTCAGCCGCCTTCTGTTCCTCCTTAAAGCGGTTTGAGTTCGGTTTATAGTCTTGCATGACGTCAACCTTCCTTTCACATAAGTCTTGTTAATTTTCCAGGCATGGTCAATCTTACCGAGGGTAACACTCCATGCTTTCTCTTAAACTGATACATCAAGTTACTTTGAGCCTTCCCTTCAGAAGCTGCCATCGTCTCACCAACCCAATGATTACAAATACAAGTGTTAAAACTTGAGACGACCGGACCTTCATATCTAAATTTGTATAACATTGGCGCACCTTTCCTTTTCAAGCAAATGGAAAAGGGAAATACTCAGTTTTGAGTATCCCCCTTAAGAACCTTATTCCTCGGTTTCCCATACATCCTCAGAAACTTCTTTCGCATCCGGAAACACGGAATCGTCGAGCGTTACCTTATATCCCTCCGCTTCAAGCTTCTCGATCATGCGGTTCTTCTTTCTAGCCTGTCGCTTGTTTTTCGTCTTGTACAAATAAGCGCCTGCCGCGCCTGCTGCACAAACGGCCACAGCCACAAACTTGAGAAGTCCACCGCCCGATTCGGTCGTCTCGTCAACGCAAGTCTCCGCTACCGGATTCACAATCTCTTCCGTTTCGATGTTTTCATTTCTCATTTCTTCGTTCATAGTCTTCCTCCTTAAATTTTGAAAAGTTTATAGTTCTCATAATACGAATTGTTTTTTGCGCGTCCGTCACCAGTATTTGTAATAGTCGTAGAAAGGTGGGATAAGATAATCCACCACAATGCACGGCGTATCATCCTCGGCAATATGGGAACTGAAGTCCAGCTCAATTAACCCTTTCTCGATATTCCATCCCAAGTCGTCGCTAATCTTGGTTGACTCAAGACCGATCTCGTTATAAAAGTCCGAAAGCGAAACATAATTCTCAGACAGCATTCGTCTATTAAGTTCGTTTACTACCTTTCGAATCTTCTCGATGTCAGACTTGAAATATCTACCGGATATAGCTTAATAGCACAGTGTGTTACCTTTCTCGGTAACGATCACTTCTGCTTTGCTGACCGGATTCTTCTGGATCTTATCTTCGGCGATGCTCTCTTTAATTTCTTTCACTTTCTTCTCGCCAACGACCTCTACAGCTTTCTCCTTGAACTCGTTCAGAGCTGTCTCGGAAAGTTTATAAGCCGTAGCTAGAACCGCGTTACGTCTTGCACTGACAGAACTTGCTCCAACTAAGCAAGCGATTGAGAACACACCTGTTACAGCCGCGGGTATGTACGGCTTCCAGGCGGCCTTCACCACTTCCAAAGGATTGAGCTTTGCGTCTTCAAGGAACTCTTCAACAGTGTACTTTTCCATTTCCTTGTAACGTTCCCTGTGCAACTCGTCATTCTTGCGCTCCTTCTCTTCCTCAATCATCATAAGAGCTTTCGGAGTAGCTTTTACCGCAAGTACGGTTGTGGTGATCATACCTGCAATACCGATTCCCGTAAGGATTTCGGGACTACGTTTTGAAGTCCAGCTGCCGACTCCTTTGAAGAATTTTGTTACTGATTGTTTGTCCATTGCTATTTCTCCTTTCATTTAGGTTCAAATATAAAAACAAAAGAGGCCCCTTACGGGAACCTCCTCAGTTCTCTTTCTTG
>ERZ779866.1884-NODE-1884-length-19915-cov-5.801611_pt1 | contig 19915 bp, 18 predicted proteins | sample MGYA00511248_ERZ779866 | MGnify/ENA primary metagenome ERZ779866 (study PRJEB29588, sample SAMEA2155758) | human gut metagenome | biome: human gut; feature: human-associated habitat; material: faeces | place: Denmark | collected 2008/2010 ... | reverse complement strand
AAAGCTACATTTTAGTCTATGGAAAAAGGCTGAGACGTAGCTTTTCTTTCATACAGATTTATTAATAAAAACCTCCATGTTATACTGCTCATGAGCACACGAGTAGAAAACATAGAGATTTTGTGATGTCTGGAAATGTCATTGAGATACCGCGAAGTAAAAAGCTCGTACCTATTTGGATTCATCAGCTTAAAGTAGCCGCTTATTGCTGGGTCAACATCAGCCATGAGGAACAGTAAACCCGTTTTTGATTTCATTTAAATACAATTTTCTGTTTGTACAGCCTATGGACAGAATTGTCCATTTACTTTTCGTTTTTATCCATGTATCTTAACATCAGAGAGAAAAAGGAGGCGCTCTATGTGAAAACTACTGGAGAAAAAATCAAGTCCCTTCGTATTGCTCTGGGGTTAAGTCAAGAACAGCTGAGTGAGACTATTGATGTTGCGCATAAGTCAATTTATCGTTACGAAACAGGAAAATCCTTGCCCGATACGACTACCCTGGTGAAATTAGCAACTTATTTTGATGTTTCGACAGACTATTTGCTTGGATTATCCGGTTTAAAAAATCAGAGCAAAGAAGAATACGGAAAGATTCGTCAATCTGGAAAGTATAACGAAATATATAAGCACTACCTTCAGAGCAGAGAGTTACATGATTTTAATAACAATGAGACATACTTTTGGATCTTTTCAACACGGCAGGATGGGGAGATTATATATGGCGGACAGACCGAGTGGTGTGGCTGGACAGACGAAACTAAAACAGTTGAGATTCGAAAGCTGAGGCCAGTTATTCCCGAGATTGCATATAAATGGTGCTGTCAGCTTTATTCCAAACCAATGATTATATCCAGTGAATACGATGCAGCGGTCTTTCGCATTTTTGGAGGGCAGGCTATTATCAGTCAAGAAATCTGCGATACATATTTTCCGGAATTGGTAGAGTTTCAAGGTCCTAACCCTCAATATAATCTCGACACCCTGGAACCCCCTTTTTAAATTTGGAATTTCCGTCTCCGAAAAAATATCAACAATAAATATCGGTTTTAACCGTCCCATCCAAAAAAAGGACACGACTTGCGTCGTGTCCTTTTTTGGATTCCGCGGGCGGAAGGCCTGCTCCGCCCCTGGAGATCAAAATGCTTGGGTCGGCGAAACCGCCCCTTCGCCAAGGTTTTTCAGTACAAAAAATTTTCATTTTAAGTCTTAGAAACGCTGAAATCGTGCTTTTTTAAGCTTTGCCTCCCGTGTCAGATCCTGCACGGGAGACTTGCTTTTCCTGCCCAATCCTCTATAATAGAGAAGGAGAGCTGTATGCCAGCATTCCAAACGCGAGAGGAAGTTGCCTGATGAACTCACCCATTACCTTTGCCATCGCTGGATTCGGAGATCGGGGCAGTACCTATGCTTCTATGCAGGACCTGTTCCCGGACCAGATGAAGGTGGTGGCCGTGGCCGACTTGGATCCGGCCAAAGTGGAGAAAGCCCGGAAGCGTTATGACCTTCCTCCGGATCGCTGTTTTTCCAGCGCCGAGGAAATGCTGGAAAGATCCAAGTTGGCCGAGGTCCTGGTAGTGGCTACCATGGACCGGCAGCATGTGGACCACGCCATCCCCGCCCTGCGGAAAGGTTACCATATTTTGCTGGAAAAACCCATCTCCCCGGAGCTGTCTCGGTGCCGGGAGCTCCTAGAGGTAGCCCGGGAGTGCCACGGCCAGGTCATTGTCTGCCATGTGCTGCGCTACACTGCCTTCTATAACCAGCTCAAGGAGTTGATCGACAGCGGCCGCATTGGGAATGTGGTGAGCGTCTGCGCCAATGAGAATGTGGGCTATTGGCACCAGGCCCACTCCTTTGTCCGGGGCAACTGGCGCAATTCCAAAGAGACCAGTCCCATGATCCTCCAGAAGTCCTGCCACGATATGGATATCTTTACCTGGCTGCTGGGGAAGAAGTGCAGGTCTGTCTCCAGTTTCGGAGGTACTTGGCTGTTCCGGCCGGAGCGTGCCCTGGAGGGCGCAGCACTACGCTGTTTGGATGGCTGCCAGGTTAAGGAAGCCTGCCCCTTTGACGCAGAGAAGATCTACATCACCAGTCCCAAGACCGGCCGGGCTAGGGGGGACAGCTGGATCACCTCCGTGCTCAGCGTGGAGAACACGGTAGAGAGCACGTACCGGGCTCTGCGGGAGGGGCCCTACGGTCGGTGCGTCTACCAGTGCGACAACGATGTGGTGGACCACCAGCAGACCAACTTGCTCCTGGAGGATGGTTCCACCGTCAGCTTCACCATGTGCGCTTTCACTGAGAATTGCTACCGTACCTTTAAGGCCATGGGCACTCAGGGAGAGATCGAGGCTGACACCCGCTCCAACCTCATCCATATCCGGGTGTTCGGCCAGCCGGAGGAAGTCATCGACGTGGGCAGGCTGGCCGGCGACCTGAAGGGTCACGGCGGCGGAGACAGCGGCATCATCCGGGACTTTTTGGAGCTGCTGCGCGGGGGCGTACTCAACGGGCGCACTACGACCCTGGAGAACAGCATGGAGAGCCACTTCATTGCACTGGCGGCGGAGGAGAGCAGGCTTCATGGGGGCCGGGTGGTGGAGATGGAGGCGTTCCGGAACAGGTGACAGAGGATAAGGACGGGGTTCGCACGCTTGCGGGCCGAGAAGTCGTCGGGGCAAAGTCCGCTCTGCTCCGTTTCCGCCAACCGGATAGCAAAAACTCCGCCCGCTCCCTTGCCCCTCCTCTCCCCGCGTCGCCACAAGCTCCATATTCTTCGCTTCCGCCCATGGCGAAAGCTCATCCATTCCGCTGTGGCTCCTTTCCCCACAAAAGCTTAGCTTTTGCGGGGGCCCCAAGTTTCGCCCTGCTGGGTTTGCGCGGGGGCCCCATAGTTCCCGAAGCGCATGTCCCCGGGAAAAACGGATTGCAGTTCATTCGCACCTGCGGGCGCGAATCTGTGCGCACCCCTGACATAAAACCCGCCCCGGCGCCACATGGCGCCGGGGCGTTGTGTATCCATGAGGGGTCAGGCCTCCAGCTTCTTAATCCCGATCTGGATGCGCCGCAGGGCCTCCTCTTTCCCCAGAATATAGCAGATCTCCACCGCCCCTCCGGGGGTCACGGCCTTGCCCGCCAAAGCGATACGCACCGGCCACATGAGGGTGGCGTTCTTCACCCCCAGAGATTCCGCCAGACCGATCAGAGCGTCATGGATGGCCTCCTGAGTCCACTCCGCCAGGGCGGACAGAACGGGAGCTGTAGCCTGGAGCATGTTTAGGGAGACTTCCGGGTTGGTCTTGGACTTCTTGTTGGTGAACAGCCCCACGTCGTAGTCGGGCAGGGCGTCGAAAAAGTCCACCTTTTCTGGGATGTCGGTGAGTTTTTCACACCGGGCCTGGAGCAGGGCGGCAATGGCGGAAGCATCGTAGGCGGGGTTGGTCACAGCCTGGCGGATATAGGGCTGGGCCACCTTGGCAAACTCCTCTGGGGCCATGGCCCGGAGATAGGTGGCGTTGAAGTAGTTGAGCTTCTCCATGTCGAAGGCGGAGGGGGACTTGGAGATGCCCGAGATCTCGAAGGCGTCCACCAGCTCGGACAGGGTGAAGAACTCCCGCTCAGAAAGCTCCCCATGGGGGGCCCAGCCCAGCAGGGCCACATAATTGACTACCGCCTGGGACAGGTAGCCCTGGGCCATCAGGTCCTCGTAGGAGGGGTCGCCCTTGCGCTTGGACATCTTGCGCACCGCCCCGGTTTCCGGGTCGGCGATCATGACGGAGGCGCAGTGGACATAGGTGGGGATCTCCCAGCCGAAGGCCTGATAGAGCAGGTTGTACTTGGGAGCGGAGGACAGGTACTCAGCCCCTCGAACCACGTGGGTAATGCCCATGAGGTGGTCGTCCACCACGTTGGCGAAGTTATAGGTGGGCAGGCCGTCGGACTTCAGCAGAATCTGGTCGTCCAGCTCACTGTTGTCCACGGTGATGTCGCCGTATACCGCGTCGTGGAAGGTGGTGGTGCCCTCGGGGATGCGCTGGCGGATGACGTAGGGCTCCCCGGCGTCTACCCGGGCCTGGGCCTCGGCGGGGGAAAGGGCGCGGCAGGGGTCGGCTTGGCGGTCGAAATCCCCGGCATCCTCCTCGCTCTCCTCCTTCTGGCAGAAGCAATAGTAGGCGTGGCCCCGCTCCACCAGCAGACGGGCATACGTTCCGTACAACTCCCGCCGCTCCGTCTGGATGTAGGGACCCACCGGGCCGCCCACATCAGGGCCCTCGTCCCAGGTCAGCCCGCACTCCCGCATGGTGTGGTAGATGATATCGGCGGCATCGGCTACCAGACGGCCCTGGTCGGTGTCCTCGATGCGCAGGATGAACTTGCCCCCGGCGTGGCGGGCGATGAGATAGGTGTACAAGGCAGTGCGAAGGTTGCCCACATGCATATATCCCGTGGGAGAGGGAGCGAATCGGGTACGCACCTCTCCCTTGGGGATGCGCGCCTCCATGTCCTGGAACCACTGCTTATCCAAAGCCATAGAAAAGACCTCCGTGTCATGTGAAATCGATGTTCCTGGATATTATAATGTGGGGCGGGAAAATTTGCAAGCCAGAAATCAGGGCTGAGAGGGCCATACAAGGCGAATACAGATGGAGGAAGAAACGGTGGGGGAGAAATGGAATTCCCCTCTTGTTTTTGCCCGGGAGATAGCATATAATATCATAGTTTCTAGAGGAACTTAAAGTCTTTGAGAGGGGGGCTGCCTGTGGATAACCGGCCCATTGGGGTGTTCGACTCCGGCCTGGGCGGGCTCACTGCCGTACGGGAGCTGGCCAGGATCATGCCCGAGGAGGACCTGGTCTATTTTGGGGACACCGGTCGGGTTCCCTATGGCGGCCGTTCCCGGGAGACCATCATCCGCTATGCCCGGCAGGATGTGGCGTTTCTCAGTACCTTCCAACCCAAGGCGATTGTGGTGGCCTGCGGCACGGTGTCTACCACGGCGCTGGAGACGTTGCGGGGGGAGTGGTCGGTGCCCATCTTCGGGGTGGTGGAGCCGGCGGCGCGCGCTGCCGCCCGGGGAACCCGAAACGGCAGGGTGGGGCTTATCGGTACCCGAGCCACCATCCGCTCCGGGGCCTATGAGCGAGCGCTGGCCGCTCTGCGGCCGGGTGCCCAGGTGATCGCCCGGGCCTGTCCGCTGTTGGTTCCCCTGGTGGAGAGCGGCCGCTACCAGCCCGGGGACATTGTGGCCGAGACGGTGGTAGCGGAGTACTTAGCCCCTTTGCGGGAAGAGGAAGTGGACACTCTGGTGCTGGGGTGCACCCATTACCCTCTGCTCAAGCCCCTCATCGCCCGGTATATGGGACCCCAGGTAATTCTGGTGGACGTGGGGGAGCAGTGCGCCCGGTGGGTGGCAGGACAGCTCACAGCCCAGGGGATGCGGACGGAGCGGGTTGCGCCTGGCCGGCATCGGTATTTTGTCAGCGATGACACGGGGGATTTCGCGGCATTGGCCTCCTCCTTTCTGGGAGAGGACGTGGGCTCAGGCGTAAAAGAGATTGATATTACCGTATATTGACGGATCCATGAGGTGACAGGAACCATGACCGACAACGATAATGTGATTATATCCATCAAAGGCAGCCAGGTGAATGCGGAGAGCGGCCCGGAGGAAATGGAGCTGGTTACTCCGGGGCGCCTGGTCCGGGATGCCCAGGGCAGGTATACCATCTCCTACGAAGAGAGTGAGCTGACCGGGCTGGAGGGCACCACCACGGTGCTTCAGATTGAGGGCGGGCGGGTGACCCTGCTGCGGGAGGGCAGCGTGAACTCCCAGATGGTGTTTGAGGAGGGCTGCCGCCACCTGTCCATGTATGAGACGCCCTACGGCGCGCTGTCCGTGGGCATCAACACCCGACGGATGAAGAACACTGTGGGGGAGGACGGCGGCGATCTGGAGATTGACTACGCCGTGGAGATCGACAACCTGCTGGCCGGACAGAACCTGTTCCGCATGAGCGTAAAGCGGGATCCGGCGCTGAAGTTGAGACAGTGAGCGCTGCCTCAGCCGAGCGCGGCAGAAAATTTAAGAGATAGGTGTGAAATGAATGTCCAACATGATCCAGGCCGCCCGGGAACAGGTGGCCCATTTGACCCAGGCCGCCTATGAGCGCGCCGCCCAACAGGGACTGCTCCCGTCTGGGCAGACCATACGGGGCAGCGTGGAGGTGCCCAAGGACAGCAAGAACGGTGACTTTGCTTCCTCCTTTGCCATGGCGGGGGCCAAGGCTCTGGGCAAGCCCCCCCGGGAGGTTGCCCAGGTTATCCTGGACCACCTGGATCTGGCGGGTTCCTACTTTCAGCGGGCGGAGCTGGCCGGACCGGGATTCCTAAACTTTTTCTACGACCACAGCTGGTACGGCGGGGTGCTCTCCGCCGTGGAGGCTGATCCGGCGGAGTACGGCGGGTCGGACGAGGGCCATGGCCAGAAGGTAATGGTGGAGTTTGTCTCCGCCAACCCCACCGGCCCCATGCACATGGGCAACGCCCGGGGGGGCGTGCTGGGGGACACCCTGGCCAACATCCTCCGCCGGGAGGGGTACGACACCTGGAAGGAGTTCTACGTCAACGACGCGGGCAACCAGATCCACAAGTTCGCCCAGTCCATCCACGCCCGGTATATGCAGATTTTGCTGGGGGAGGACAACTACCCCTTCCCTGAGGAGGGCTATCACGGGGACGATATCAAGGAGCTGGCCCAGGGCTTCTATGAGGCCTATGGGGATTCCTACAAGGAGGCCCCGGAGGAGAAGTGGCTGGACGATATGGCGAAGTTCGGCCTGGAGCGCAACATCCCCAAGATGAAGGAGGACCTGCGCAAGTACCGCATCGAGTATGATGAGTGGTTCTTCGAGTCCACCCTCCACGAGAGCGGCTACATCGCCGAGACGGTGGAGCTGCTCACCCAAAAGGGCTGGACCTATGAGAGGGAAGGAGCCCTGTGGCTGGACACCACCGGCCTGCTCAAGGAGAAGTATCTCCGGGAGGGCAAGAGCCAGGAGCAGGTGGACAAACTGGACCTGAAGGACGACGTGCTGCGCCGGGCCAACGGGTTCTACACCTACTTTGCCGCCGACATCGCGTACCACCGCAACAAGTTTGAGAAGCGGGGCTTCGACAAGGTGATCAACGTGTGGGGGGCCGACCACCACGGCCACGTGGCCCGGCTCCAGGCAGCCCTGGACGGACTGGGGCTGGACGGGTCGGGCCGCCTGGTCATCGTGCTCATGCAGCTGGTGAACCTGCTCCAGGACGGAAAGCCGGTGCGCATGTCCAAGCGGACGGGCAAGGCCATCGCTCTCCATGACCTGCTGGACGAGATCAGCGTGGACGCCGCACGCTACTACTTCAACAACCGGGCTGCCACCAGCCCCCTGGACTTCGACCTGGACCTGGCAGTGCGTCAGGACTCGGACAACCCGGTGTACTATGTGCAGTACGCCCACGCCCGGATCTGCTCCCTGCTGGCCAACCTGGCCCAGGACGGGGACCAGGTGCCCGCCGCCGCCCAGGTGGATGCCGCGCTGCTGTCCACGGAGGAGGAGCGGGCGCTCATCAAGAACCTGGCCCAGTACCCCCAGGAGCTCCACCTGGCCGCCCGGGACTACGACCCCAGCCGGATCAACCGGTATCTCACCGCCTTGGCGGGGGACTTCCACCGGTTCTACAACGCCTGCCGCATCCGGGGGGAGGAGCAGGGCCTGCGCCTTGCCCGGCTGAAGCTGGCCGATACCGTCCGCCTGGTGCTGGCCAACGGTCTGGGCCTGCTGGGTGTGTCCGCCCCGGAGAAAATGTGAGGAACCAAAGAGATCGCTCTGCCGCTCCGGAACGGCAGAGCGATTTCTTAAGATTTTCTGAAGCTTTACGGAAAATGGTTGAACCGCGGTGCTATTTTCGATAGAATCAAACAGGTTACCATAAAACGTGCATAGGGGTGCGTTTGTCATGTTAGTCACGCTTCAGAAGTTCTGTCAGCTGCTCACCCTGCTGCTGGCGGTGCTTTACCTATATCAGGTGTTCTATGTGGTGGTCAGCCTGCTGCTGAGGAAACGGTCCGGCTACGGACCGGCCAAACGGCAGCATCGGTACGCCGCCGTCGTCTGTGCCCGAAATGAGGAGGGGGTCATCGGCGAGGTGATCGACTGCCTGAGAGATCAGAACTATCCCGCCCACTTGCTGGACGTCTATGTGGTGGCGGACAACTGCACCGACCGCACCGCCAAGGTGGCCGCCGTCCACGGCGCCCGGGTGTACGAACGGTTTGACAGCGTGAAAGTGGGCAAGGGCTGGGCCATGGACTGGCTGTTCCGCCGTCTGGCGGACGAGGGACTGGCGGAGGATTACGAGGGTTACCTCATCTTCGACGCGGATAATCTGGTGGACCGGAACTTTGTCTCGGAGATGAACGCCGTGTTCGACACCGGGAAGTACGACGCCATCACCTGCTACCGCAATTCCAAGAACTACGCCTCCAACTGGATCTCCGCCGGCTACTCCCTGTGGTTCCTCCGGGAGGCCCGGTTCCTGAACTTCCCCCGGATGCAACTGGGTACTGGCTGCGCGGTATCCGGGACCGGATACCTGATTTCCTCCCGGGCGATCCGGGAGGAAGGGGGCTGGCCCTTCCATCTACTCACGGAGGACATCGAATTCTCCGTGGACTGCGCGGTGAAAGGGAGAAAGATCGGCTACTGCGACAAGGCGGTGATCTACGACGAGCAGCCCACCGGCTTTGCCCAGTCCTGGCACCAGCGTATGCGGTGGTCCAAGGGAATCTACCAGGTGGCCGGTCGGTACTGGTGGACTCTGCTCAAGGGGTGTATTACCCGGAGGGGCGGGCGCTTCGCCTGCTTCGACATGCTCATGACGGTGGCTCCGGGGATGCTGCTCAGCCTGGCGATCTTTGGGTTCCAGGTGTTCATCATCTTCTCCGGCCTGACCCAGCCGCTGGCCGTATCCGCTCGGGTGTTCACCCAGACGCTGCAGTTCCTGGGACAAAATGCGCTCAGCTTCTATATCAGCTTGCTGCTCTATGGTGGAGTCACCCTGATCTCTGAATGGGGACAGATCGCCGCTCCGGCCTGGCGCAAGGCGGCTCTGCTGGTCCTGTTCCCCCTGTTCATGCTCACCTACATACCCATCTCCCTGGCGGCCCTGTTCTGCCGGGTGGAGTGGAAGCCCATCCGGCACCACTCCTCCGCCGCCCTGAACGGCCGGGCGCGGGCCTATCCCCGGCCCCAGCCTGTGCCCGAGCGGGCGGAACGCGCCCCCTGGGAGAATCGGACGCGCAAACCGTGAAAAAAGTACTTGCGTTGTCTGGAACAATATGCTATAATGCCATCGTAAGTATGGTAGTTAGGAAGAGTGAGGCGCCCGCCTCACTCTTTCTTTTCGAAGAGCCGCTGGGGGCGGGGCACGTTCCAGCGGACGAGGGGAGAAGGAGGCGTTTGGCTGTGGCGAAGGTGATCGACACGGTAGCCGCCCTGGCCGCTCCGGTAGTGGAGCGGTGTGGCTGCACCTTGTGGGATGTGGAATATGTGAGAGAGGCGGGGGAGTGGTACCTGCGGGTCTACATCGACAAGGAGGGCGGCGTGTCCATTGACGACTGCGAGGCGGTGTCCCGACCCCTGTCTGACCTGCTGGACGAGGCCGATCCCATCCCCGAGGGCTATATTTTTGAGGTGTCCTCCGCCGGGCTGGACCGGGTGCTGCGCAAACCGGAGCACTTTGAAAAGTGTTTGGGCCAGCAGGTTGATGTAAAACTGTACCGGCCCCAGGCAGGGAGTAAGGAGTATACCGGCGCGCTGACCGGATACCAGGACGGGGACGTGCTGGTGGACGACAGGCGCTTTGAGAAGAAAGACGTGGCGCAGGTGCGCCTGCACGTTTCATTTTGAAGGAGTAATGGTCATGGCTAAGAAAAAAGTCGCCGCCAAGAGCACCGAGCTGGACGCTAAGGAATTTTTCGCCGCCATCTCGGACATCGAGCGGGAGAAGGGAATCCCCAAGTCGTATATGATCGAGAAGATTACCCAGGCGCTCATCGCCGCCTATAAGCGGGACCACGAGGGCATCACCGACAACGTGGTGGTAGATGCCAACGAGGAGAAGGGCGAGGTCCGCATGTACGTCAAGAAGGACGTGGTGGAGGCGGTGGACAATCCTCACACCGAGATCAGCCTGGCCGATGCCCAGAAGGCCCTGCCCCGGGCCCAGCTGGGGGACGTGCTGCGCATTGAGATCAAGCCCAAGAACTTCGGACGTATCGCTGCCCAGACTGCCCGCCAGGTCATCATCCAGGGCATGCGGGAGGCGGAGCGGAGCATGGTGTTCGACGAGTTCTCCTCCAAGGAGCATGAGATCCTCACCGGCACCGTCACCCGGGTGGACGAGCGCACCGGCTCGGTGGCCATCCGCCTGAACTCCGGCGGGGAGTATACTGATGCCTTCCTGTCCGCCAACGAGCAGGTGAAAGGAGAGGCCATTCACGAGGGGGACCGGGTCCGGGTGTACGTGGTGGAGGTGCGCCGCACCACCCGGGGACCCCAGGTGCTCATCTCCCGCACCCATCCTGGCCTGGTCAAGCGGCTGTTTGAGCTGGAGGTGCCCGAGATCTATGACGGCACGGTGGAGGTCATGTCCATCGCCCGGGAGGCGGGCAGCCGCACCAAGCTGGCCGTGTGGAGCGAGGATCCCAATGTGGACCCCATCGGCGCCTGCGTCGGCCCCCGGGGCCAGCGGGTGAACGCCGTGGTGGAGGAGCTGCGGGGAGAGAAAGTGGACATCATCAAATGGTCGGACGACCCGGAACAGTATGTGGCCGCTGCCCTGGCCCCCGCCGACGTGCTCAGCGTCACCGAACTGGAGCCGGGCAAGAGCTGCCGGGTGGTGGTGCCCGACGACCAGCTCTCTCTGGCCATTGGTAAGGAGGGGCAGAACGCCCGCCTGGCTGCCCGGCTCACCGGGTATAAGATTGATATCCGCCCGGCCAGTGCTCCAGAGCCGCCCCAGGAGGAGATTAGCCAAGGAAAGGACGCGCCCGTTGGAGAGGAGTTCCTCATTCAAGGGGACGCTGAGACGGAAGCTGCCATGGAGGGGACTTCCGTCCAGGAGAACAGCGGCGCGTGAGAAAGCCATGTCGGCTCAACCCGTCTCACGGGTAACCCCCAATTCCCACATAGAATAAAGGCGGTGACCGTCTATGCCGAAAAAAATACCCATACGACAGTGCCTGGGCTGCCGGGAGCACAAGCCCAAGAAGGAGCTCATCCGGGTGGTACGCTCGCCGGAGGGAGAGATCTCCCTGGACTTCCGGGGCAAAAAGCCCGGCCGGGGGGCCTACCTGTGCCCCGATCCGGCCTGCCTTGCCAAGGTGCGCAAGAGCCGGGGACTGGAGCGGGCCTTTTCCTGTCAGGTGGACCCGGCGGTGTACGAGGCGCTGGACGAGCAGATGCGGGCGGGTGACGGCGGTGACGGATAACGTTCTGGGCCTGCTGGGCCTGGCCTTGCGCAGCGGGAACCTGGCAGTGGGGGAGGACCCTGTGGCCGCAGCCTGTCAGTCCGGAAGGGCCAAGGTAGTGCTGCTGGCCAGCGACGCGGCGGGCAATACTGTAGACCGGGCTCACAGACTGGCGGGGGAAAGGGTTCCCCTGGCGGTGCTGCCCCGGGACAAGAGCCAGGTGGGCTTTGCCTTAGGGCGGTCCTTCTGCGCGGTGCTGGCTGTGACCGACCTGGGTCTGGCCGCCGCCCTTTTCAAGCGGCTGGTCCAAGAGGATGAGAGCCTGCGGGAGCTGGCCGGAAACATGGAGGAGCGGGTAGGGCGCCGGAAGGAACGCCGCCCCAATAGGAAGACAGCGCGGGCGGAGGAGATGCCCGCTGACATGGAAGTGTAACCATAGGAGGTGGCCTGTTTGAGCCTTGCGAAATACAATGCCCGGGACGTGGCAAAGGACTTTGGCATGCAAGCCAAAGCCATCATCGGCATCCTGGCCGAGCACACCAAGGAGACGGTGTCTCCCACCAAGGTGCTCACCGACCGGGAGCTGAGCATCATTTTTGAGCATCTGACCCAGCGCAACCAGGTGGAGTCCATTGAGTCCATCTATGCCGATGTGTACCACGAGCCTAAGAAGGAGGCCCCGGCCCCTGCCCCCAAGGCAGCGGGCGGAGGGAGCAAGCCTACGGGCGGAAAAGAGACGGCAAAGGGCGGCCAGCAGAGCAAGCCGGCCCAGCCCCAGCAGCCGTCCAAGGCCGGGGAGGGCAAGCCGACGGTCCCGGTCAGCCGCACCCCCGCCAAGAAGGTGGTGGACACCCGCAAGGGCGGACAGGTCAACCTGGAGAAGTACGACCAGCGGCTGGAGGACCTGGCTCCGGAGAAGGCGGACCGGATGCAGACCGGCAAGCAGAAGTTCCAGAACCGGAACAGCCGGAACCGGGGACAGAACTTTGGCAGCAAGCGCCGCCAGGAGGAGCAGGACCGGATGCGCCGGCTCCAGCTGGAGATCGCCAAGAAGACCCCCCTCACCGTCAAGATTCCCGACGAGATCGGGGTGGGCGAGCTGGCCAGCCGGATGAAGAAGACCGGCGCCGAGGTGGTCAAGTGCCTGATCAAGAACGGCGTCATGGCCTCTCTCAGCGACATCATCGACTACGACACCGCCGCTCTCATCGCCATGGAGCTGGGGTGCAAGGTGGAGAAGGAAGTCATCGTCACCATTGAGGAGAAGCTCATCGACACCGCCGAGGATAAGCCGGAGGATCTGGTGCCCCGGGCTCCCGTGGTGGTGGTCATGGGCCACGTGGACCACGGCAAGACCTCTCTGCTGGACTATATCCGCCACGCCAACGTGGTGTCCGGCGAGGCCGGCGGCATCACCCAGCACATCGGCGCCTACCAGGTAGAGGTGAACGGCAAGCCCATCACCTTCCTGGACACCCCCGGCCATGAGGCGTTCACCGCCATGCGGGCCCGGGGCGCCATGGTCACCGACATTGCCATCCTGGTGGTGGCCGCCGACGACGGCATCATGCCCCAGACGGTGGAGTCCATCAACCACGCCAAGGCGGCCAACATCCCCATCATCGTGGCCATCAACAAGATGGATAAGCCGGAGGCCAACCCCGAGCGTATCAAGCAGCAACTCACCGAGTACGAACTGGTGCCCGAGGAGTGGGGCGGCGAGACCATCATCTGCCCCATCTCCGCCAAGACGGGCATGGGCATTGAGAACCTGCTGGAAATGGTCACCCTCACCGCTGAGATGCGGGAGCTGAAGGCCAATCCAAACCGGGCGGCCCACGGCGCCGTCATCGAGGCCCGGCTGGATAAGGCCCGGGGTCCGGTGGCCACCCTGCTGGTGCAGAACGGCACCCTGAAGCAGGGCGACATCATCATTGCCGGCACGGCGGTGGGCCGGGTGCGGGCCATGACCGACTACAAGGGCCGCAAGGTCCTTGAGGCCGGACCCTCTGTTCCCGTGGAGATCATGGGCATGGGCGAAGTGCCTGGGGCCGGCGACGACTTTTATGCCGTGGCCGACGAGCGCATGGCCCGGGAGCTGGTGGAGCAGCGCAAGGCGGAGCGGAAGAACGCCACCACCGGCGCGGCCAAGACCAAGGTGTCGCTGGAGGAGCTGTTCAGCCAGATCCAGGCCGGTGAGATGAAGGAGCTCAACCTCATCGTCAAGGCAGACGTCCAGGGCTCCGCCGAGGCGGTGAAGGCCAGCCTGGAGAAGCTGTCCAACGGGGAGGTTCGGGTGCGGGTCATCCACTGCGCCGTGGGTGCCATCAACGAGTCCGACGTGATGCTGGCCACTACCTCCAACGCCATCATCGTGGGCTTCAACGTCCGGCCGGACAAGAATGCCGCCGAGTCCGCGGCCCGCAACAAGGTGGACATGCGCATGTACCGGGTGATCTACGACGCCATCAACGAGATCGAGGCGGCCATGAAGGGTATGCTCTCTCCCAAGTTCAAGGAGGTACCCCTGGGCGAGGCCGAGGTGCGCCAGGTGTACAAGATCACCGGGGTGGGTATCGTGGCCGGGTGCTACGTCACCGAGGGCAAGATGGTGCGCAACGCCCAGATCCGGCTGGTCCGGGACGGCATCGTCATCCACGAGGGCGTCATGAGCTCCCTGCAGCGCTTCAAAGACAGCGTGAAGGAGGTCGCCCGGGGCTACGAGTGCGGCATCACCATTGAGAAATATCAGGATATCAAGGAGGGCGACGTCATCGAGGCCTTCCAGATGGAGCAGATTGAAGTCTGATGCCGCACGAGTACCCCGCGAAGCGGGGCGCGCCTTATGGCGCGTAAAATCGGAGCCGCAGGCGGAGATTTGCGCAGGACGAATTCAGTTCGTCCGAGCATGAAAAATCAAAGGGGCCCCGCGGGATGAAATCCCGTGGGGAGGTGCGGCATCACCATTGAGAAGTACCAGGACATCAAGGAGGGCGACGTCATCGAGGCCTTCCAGATGGAGCAGATTGAGGTCTGAGCCCGATTGGGGCCCCATCGCAGATGGGGCGGCGCGGTAAGCGCCGTACAAGCGTTTTCGCCGGAGGCGAAAACCTTGGCGCAGGGGCAATTCACTTGCCCCGAGCAGGATGAAACGGGGTCCCCACAAAATCAAGGATTTTGTGGGGCGGGCGACATCATCGAGGCCTTCCAGATGGAACAGATCGAGGTATAAGAGATCGAATCACCAGCAGGGGCGGGCGATTTCGCCCGCTCCTGCTGCTATCTGCTCCTGATGAAATGCCCTCTGGAAAAGAGGGACTGCGGCATTGGTCGTTAGAAGGACCAGGCCTCTGTCTGAATTTCCCGGAAAGGGGGAGCATGTTTGGAGATCATACGGCTGAACGACTCCTACCGGGGAAGAGAGCTGGTCTTTCGCTACCGGACGGAGCATTATTACGAAATTTCCACTCGGGAGGGGGAGAACACCTTTTTCCTGGCTGTGGGGGCAGGACATATGCTGGACCCAGGCGGTATCATCAGCGGCCTCCGGGATATGGGGTATACCGTGGAGCTGGTGTCCTGAGGATAGGTGTTCCTGACTCCATGCAAAGGGAATCGGTATATCCACAAGCTGTATCAGGGCCCGGACGGTCTCTCCGTCCGGGCCCTGACTGCTCTCCCTACGGCCGGTTTTTTTGATTTTGGGTGAAAACAGGTTGCGGTTTTGCCCAACAGGAGATATAATGGTAAAAATCGCACGCCGCCTGCACAGGACCTCTGGCTGGCCGGTTCCATTGACGGGGGCCGGGCAGACAGGGCGCAGGATATAGAGGAGCGGAAGGGTCAGGGAGGAGTGCCCTGCCCCCGCTGGCGGAAAGGACTGAGGTGGGGATGAAAGCCATTGGAGTGCTGGAGACCAAAGGACTCATCGGTAATATCGAGGGCCTGGATGCCATGATGAAGGCGGCCAGGGTGGACTATGTAGGGGGGATGACTTTGGGCTCCGGCTTAGTGGCTATGGTGGTCACAGGGGAGGTGGACGCAGTGGAGTCAGCGGTCTCGGCCGGCTGCGAAGCTGCCCAGAAGGCGGGAAAGCTCTTCTGCCATCTGGTGATCCCACGGCCCCACCGGGAGCTCTACAAGTGTATGCCTTTGCGGGGGGCTCCTGCCGGAGGACATGCCAAGCCCGATATTGTGGAGAACATCCCGCTGACTCACGCCTTGGGGATTGTGGAGACCAAGGGCTACACACCGAATATTCAGGCTCTGGATTCCATGCTCAAGGCGGCCAACGTGACCCTGGTGGGTATGTCCCAAATCGGCGCCGGTATGGTCACTACCTTCGTCCAGGGGGACGTGGGGGCTGTCAAGGCGGCCGTCAAGGCAGGCATGGCCGACGCCGAAGCAGTGGGACAACTTGTGGGGGGGCATGTGATCCCTAAGCCCCATGCGGTTGTTGGGGAAGCCATGCCAGACCTCCGGTGACTACCAGAGACTGAAGATTGTGGCCTGAAAATGGATAAGCGCCGTATCTCCTACCTATCTGGCGGGAGATACGGCGCTTCTTTTTATCGATAGGGGTCATGGGACTCTGGAGAACACATTCGATCCTCCGCCATGCGGTGGACCAGCTCCCTAACCTTGGCGACCACATAGCCGTAGTTCTCCCGCCTGTGGGGAAGGGTACAGCGGGTGCAGTCTTTGGTGCCGTTTTCTCTGTAGGTAAAATTTCCCCCGCAGGCAGGTCCCAGAGCATAAAGCGGACAGTAACAGAACAGACAGTTGAAGTTGTCCGGGTCCCCAGTGGGGTGACAGGGGAAATATTCACAATCTCTATGGCAGAAAAAGGCACAGGCCTTTTCCTCCCGGCCGGAGGAATGATTGGTCATGGCAGGCTCCTTCCAAGACGGGCTGAAACAGTCCTTTTAAGTGTAGTCATTTTTCTCTGTACTGTCAAGAGATGGGGCAGCAGAACAAAAAAGGCTACCGAATTTGGATAATATGTGGTATAGTGAAAGAACAAAGGCAAAAAAATTTGTAGGAGGCGAGCATATGGGCAGATATATCCTGGCCCTGGACCAAGGGACTACCAGCTCCAGGGCAATCCTTTTTGACGAGCAGCAGAACATAGTGGGCGTGGCACAGAAGGAGTTTCCGCAGATCTACCCCAGAGAGGGCTGGGTGGAGCACGATCCCATGGAGATATGGTCCTCGGAGTATGCTGTGATGATGGAGGTCATAGCCAAGACCGGGGCCTCTCCGGCGGATATTGCCGCCATCGGCATTACCAACCAGCGGGAGACCACCATCCTCTGGGAGCGCTCCACCGGACGGCCTATCGCGAACGCAATTGTCTGGCAGTGCCGCCGGACCGCACCTCTGGTGGATCAGCTTTTGGCGCAGGGGCTCGGGGAATCCATCCAAAAGACCACCGGCCTGGTACCGGACGCCTACTTCTCAGGTACCAAGATCAAGTGGCTTCTGGACCATGTGGAGGGTGCCCGGGAGAAGGCCCGGCAGGGGGAAATCCTTTTCGGTACGGTGGACACCTGGCTGGTATGGAAGCTCACCGGAGGGGCGGTCCACGTTACAGATGTCACCAATGCCTCCCGTACCATGCTCTTTGACATCCACCGTCTGTGTTGGGATGACACCCTGTTGGCGGCCTTGGACATCCCCAAGGCCATGCTGCCGGAGGTCCGGGATTCCAGCTCCATTTACGGCTATGCTGATCTGGGCGGGGCAAAGGTGCCCATTGCTGGCATTGCCGGCGACCAGCAGGCCGCCCTGTTTGGCCAGACCTGCTTTGAGCCTGGAGAGGCAAAAAATACTTATGGCACAGGCTGCTTCTTACTGATGAACACGGGAGAGACCCCCTGTGAGAGCCGCAACGGCCTCATTACTACTGTGGCGGTGGGCCTAAATGGTCGGGCGGAGTATGCTCTGGAGGGGTCCGTCTTCGTGGGCGGAGCAGTGATCCAGTGGCTCCGGGACGAAATGCGTTTTCTGGAGGAGAGCCGGGATGCCGAGTACTATGCCCAGAAGGCGGCTGACACAGGAGGAGTTTATCTGGTCCCCGCCTTCACCGGACTGGGAGCCCCATACTGGGATATGTACGCCCGGGGCTGTCTCATTGGCCTCACCCGGGGCACCAGGCGGGAGCACATTATCCGGGCAGCCCAGGAGTCCATTGCTTACCAGGTGACCGACCTGGCCCAAGCGATGGAGCGGGATACCGGTGTGCCTCTAAAGGCCCTTCGGGCCGACGGTGGGGCCAGCCGGGACGGCTTCCTGATGCAGTTCCAGGCCGATATTCTGGGAAGGAACGTCCTGCGGCCGGTGATTCGAGAGACAACCGCCCTGGGGGCTGCCTATCTGGCGGGTCTGGCTACAGGGATGTGGAAGGATCGGTCTGAGCTCCGGGGGCTCTGGAAGCTGGATGCCGAGTTCCAGCCCCACATGGAATCCAGCCGGCAGGAGGCCCTCCTCCGAGGCTGGCACCGGGCTGTAGAGCGCAGCCGGGGCTGGGCGCAGGAGTAAGGTGGTCCTTCTACAAAGCGCTGTGGTCCACAGCAGTAGGAGAGACAGCCTAAGCCGCCGAGCTTTTCAGTTAGGCAACTATGGCTGTAGGGGAGCTGTATTGCCGGATCAAGATTATGAGGATGGCATCCATACCAGAGTTGAAGGATCGTCCAGACACCGGGGGATAGCCTTGTAAGCAGTGCGGAGCACCATGCGTACCGGGAGCTCTGCAATCATGAGATAGGCTTGCTCGAAGGAGAAAAGAAAAGGAAATGGACGGCGGGACTCTGGGCCCTGGAGAGCGCCGGAACTGAAGAGGGAGGAAGCAGCTCATGGAAGCAGAATGGCTCGACCTGACCCCGGAAAACCTGGCGGAGGAGCACCTGTGCTGCATCATCCGCACCCGGAAGCCCCACCCGGGGGTGGAGGCCAAGCGGCAGTGGCTGGCCCAGCGGCTCCGGGAGGGCCACGTCTTTCGGAAGCTCCGGGAGAAGGCCACGGTCTTTATCGAATACGCCCCCCTGGAGACGGCCTGGGTCCCCGTCCTGGGGGACAACTACCTCTACCTGTACTGCCTGTGGGCCAGCGGGGACCACAAGGGGAGGGGCTACGGAAAGGCCCTGATGGAGTACTGCCTGGCCGACGCCAGGGCAAAGGGGCGCTCCGGCGTGTGTATGCTGGGGGCGGAGAAGCAGAAGGCGTGGCTGTCCGACCAGGCCTTCGCCCGGAAGCACGGCTTTGTGACGGCGGACGAAACGGATTACGGCTACGCCCTGCTGGCCCGCTCCTTCGACAGCACCCTCCCCCGCTTCACGGACCGGGCCAGGGCCGGGACCATCGAGCAAAAGGCGCTGACGATCTACTACAGCGACCAGTGCCCCTATGTATCCAACAGCCTGGACATCATTCGTCAGGTGTGCGGAGAGCTGGGCGTCCCCTATTCCCTGGTGCAGGTGGACACGCTGGAAAAGGCCAAATCCCTGCCCTGCGTGTTCAACAACTGCGCCGTGTTCTACGACGGCGTCTTTCAGACGGTGAACCTGCCGGACGCCGCCTATCTCAGGCGGCTTTTGAAGCGGTGACCCCTCCTTTTTTCCGCCGCCGCAACCGATTGTTGCCGGATAGTTGGTAGCCAAGGGGGCCGGAATCTGGTAGGATGGAGGCAGAAAAGGAGGTGGTCCCATGACCACGCTGGGTCAGCGGATCAAGGAACACCGCCGGCGGGCAGGCTTGTCCCAGGAGGCTCTGGCCCGCCGGATGGATGTCAGCCGCCAGGCGGTTACCAAATGGGAGTCCGGCCAGAGCGCCCCCAGCACGGAGAACCTCTTCCGCCTGGCGGAGCTCTTCGGCACCACGGTGGACCTGCTGCTCCCATCAGAGGGGGCGGACGCTCCGGCGGCAGAGGCACCTCCACCCCTGTGGTCCCGGAGCCGCCGGCGTCCCCGGGTCCTGGCGGCTCTGGCGGTAACTGCGGGGTATCTTGTCTTTTACCTGCTGGGCCGCATCCTCTGGTGCCCCCTGGAGGACAGCTCCCTGCTGGGCTGGCTGCTGTGGGAGCGGCCCAGCGGCGGGGAGAGCTATCTCTACGGCTGGCTCCTCAGCAGCGGTCTCTTCTGGTGGGCCATGGCCCTCTCCGCCCTGACGGCGCTGCTGGGGTGGTACCGGCTCTCCTGCACCACCTGCGCCTATTTTCTCATCGGATTTTTGATGGGGCTGGTTCTGGGGCCCCACCCGGCGGGAGCGGCCATGGGACACGGGCACTACGGCTGGGCCTTCTGGGGATGCATCTATCTGCTGTCCCTCCCCATGGGGCTGCTGGCAGAGCGGACACGGCGGAAGGGCGTGCCGCTCCGCAGCCGGAGCGGGCGCC
>ERZ779866.1881-NODE-1881-length-19940-cov-7.256676_pt1 | contig 19940 bp, 18 predicted proteins | sample MGYA00511248_ERZ779866 | MGnify/ENA primary metagenome ERZ779866 (study PRJEB29588, sample SAMEA2155758) | human gut metagenome | biome: human gut; feature: human-associated habitat; material: faeces | place: Denmark | collected 2008/2010 ... | reverse complement strand
AATCACAAAGCTGAAATATCTTTTGAATACGCATTTCCACGAGGATCACATCTCGGGGCTGTATTACCTGATGCGCTACGGCTTTGAGGTGGGGCTTTACCTGCATCCATACAACGACTACGCCGTCAACGTCAGCTCCCTGCAAAAGGACACCATCCAGCAGGCCGCGCGAAGCGGCGTCCCCACTTTGCAGGTCTTTCACGGGGACGAGTTTTTGCTGGGCGAGGCGGTCCTGACGCTCTACCGCCACGACGGCGGGAGCACCAACGGCCGCTCGGTGGTCACCCGCGTGACGTTCGGGGACGCGAGCATCCTTTTAACCGGGGACATCATCGGCGATACGCAGACCTGGCTGGTCAAGAACCTTCCCGCCGAGGCGCTCAAGGCGGATATCGTCAAGGCCCCCCATCACGCCATCACGCCCATGACGGTGGCGTTTCTGGAGGCCGTCGATCCTGAGGTGGTGCTCATCACCAACGATTACGACCGCGTGGACAAGGGACGGGTCCAGCTGGATTCCCGCGACATTCCCGCCTTCTATTCGGGCGAGGGAACCGTGGTCTTTGAAACGGACGGCGACGACTGGTATATCTATCAGTTGGACGGGGCGTTCTGAGCCCTGCGCAGGGAGCGGCGGTAGAAAAACACCATCAGGACGCTGCACACCACCCAGCCCATGGGATAGGCCAGGGAGACGCCGAGGAAGCTGTTGTCAAACGCGATGCGGTTGACGAGCAGGTAGACCTGGCGGAAGACGACAAAGGAGCCCAGCATGACGATCATCGGGATGTTCGCATTGCCGACGCCGCGCAGCGCGCCGGCGTAGATCTGGTTGAAGCAGCTCATGATGTAGAAGGGCGAGATGATCATGATGAAGCGGGTGCCGTACTCCATGACCTCGGCATCCGCCGTAAAGAGCCGCAGGCACGGCCGGGAGAAGATCATCACCAGCACGCCCAGCGCCGCCGTGACCACAAGGGACATGCCCAGGGCCTGGTTGACGCCCTTGCGCGTGCGCTCCAGGTTGTTGGAGCCATAGTTCTGCCCGACGAAGGTGGTCGAGGCCAGGGCGATGGCCTGCAGGGGCACGGTAATGTAGGAATCCAGCTTGTTATAGCTGGACCAGCCGGCCATGCACGCCGAACCGAAGAAATTGATGTAGCTTTGCACAAAGACGTTGGAAAAGGACGTGATGGCCTGCTGCACGCCGCTGGGCAGGCCGATGGCCAGAATGCGCCTGAGCATGCCGCGGCTCAGGCGCAAATCGCGCCAGCGAATGCCGTAGGGCGTGTGATCGTGCGTGAGGACGAACAGCACCAGCAGCGCCGAGAGAAACTGCGCCAGAATGGTGGCGTAGGCCACGCCGTCCACGCCCATGTGAAACACAATTACAAACAGCAGGTCAAAGGCCGTATTGATCACCGCGGAAAACAGCAGGAAGTACAGCGGCCGCTTGGAATCGCCCACGGCGCGCAAAATGCCTGAACCCATGTTGTACACAAACAGCCCGCTGATACCCGCAAAGTAGATGGTCAGGTAGGTGCGCGCCTCACCCATCACATCTGGCGGGGTAGACATCATGGCCAGCATGGGCTCCACGATCAGAATGCCCAGGAACGTGCACAGAACGGACATCACAAACGTGGCCGTGATGGTGGTGTGCACCGCGTCGTGCAGAGAGCGGTGATCATGCGCGCCGTAGCACTGGGAGATGATCACGCTGGCGCCCGTGGAGAGGCCTGCAGAAAGCCCTACCAGCATGTTGATGATGCTGGAGGTGCTGCCCACCGCGGCCAGCGCCTGGGTGCTGACAAACTGGCCCACCACGATGGTATCCACCGTATTATAAAGCTGCTGAAACAGCAGCCCGATCGCCATGGGAACGGAAAACCCCACCAATTGACGCCAGATCGAACCCTGCGTCATGTCGGCGTCGCGCCGATGAAAAGCCCTGGCCGTACCAAGCCCTCCCTTTTTGATTTTCGTGATCTGTCGGTTTTTAGCATATCACAACCGCGAGCACAGGTCAAACCCGCGCGCAAAACGCGCAATTCCCCATTGCCTTTTGCATGCAAACGCGTTACAATACGGTTATCAGCGCTACGACTCTTAACTGCAAGGAGGAACCCCTCATGTATCGACAGGTCATCGAAAAAGCCGCCGAAAAAATGAAAAAGACGACTTCCGTTTATCAGGAGGACCTTCGGTCCATCCGCGCCGGCCGCGCCAACCCGCAGTTTTTGGAGCGCGTAACGGTGGATTATTACGGCGTGCAGACGCCTCTCACCCAGATGGGCAACATCACCTCGCCCGAACCGCGCATGCTGGTGATCAACGTCTGGGATCAGAAGGCCATCCCCATGGTGGAAAAGGCCATTTTAAAGAGCGACTTGGGACTCAATCCCACCAATGACGGCAAGATCATCCGTCTGGTCGTTCCCGAGCTCAACGAGGAGCGCCGCAAGGAGCTGACCAAGCTGGTGCGCAAGGGCGCGGAGGAATCCAAGGTGGCCATCCGTTCCATTCGCCGCGACGCGATGGAGCAGTTCAAGAAGCTGGAAAAGGACAGCCTCATCACCGAGGATGACCGCTCCAAGGCCGAAAAGAAAATGCAGGAAACCACCGACGCCGCCATCAAGGGCATCGACGAACTGTGCGCCAAGAAGGAAAAGGAAATCATGGAGGTTTGACCGCCTCTGGCTCAATACGGACCGCCCCTTGAGGGGCGGTCCGTATTGGTGTCTATCCGGTCAAAATTCCGCTCAACTTGACAGCCCTTTTTATTCCATAGTACAATATCAGGAGCATTCAAAGCTGCGCCGCCGGGTGCGGCGGCTGATTTTGGAGGGTTGTGGATGCAGCAGACCTTTGAGCACCTGCTGGGGCTTCCGGCCGAGTCGGCGCTGGCCATTCTAAGGGCCAGTGGCATTACCGACGTTCAGGTTAAGGCCACCGCTGCGCCTCCGCGCCGCGCCCCGTCGCCTGCGGATGCGCTGCGCACCCCGGAGGGGGAAGCGCAGGGCTATGCGTCCACCCGCGTGGTGGCTGTGGAGGACGATGGGCGCACGCTCATCGTTTCACGTTTTTTGACGGGTATGCCCCGGGAAAGGAGCCAGCCATGACCGTACCGCTCTACGCGGAGATTGACCTCGAACGCCTGCCTAGGCACGTGGCCATCATCATGGATGGAAACGGCCGCTGGGCCAAGCAGCACAAGGTCAAGGTGGCGCTGGGCCACCGCACCGGCACCGAAACGCTGCGTGAGATCATCCGTTCCTCAAGCGATATTGGGATTGAGGCCCTTTCGTTGTACGCCTTTTCCACGGAAAACTGGGGCCGCCCCGCCGCCGAGGTGGAGGCGCTGATGCAGCTGATCCTGGACTTTTTTGCCAGCGAGATTGACGAGCTGGACGAAAAAAACGTGCGCATCACCATTCTGGGGGACAAGGACGCCCTTCCGCCCCGCCAGCGCGACGTGCTGCGCGAGGCCGAACGCCGCACGCTGGAGAATACGGGCCTGAAACTCAATATCGCCATCAATTACGGCGCGCGGGCGGAGCTTGCGCGCGCTGCGCGGCAAATTGCCCAGGAGGTGCGGGAAGGAACCCTGGACCCCTCCGAGGTGGATGAAAAGGCGCTTGCCGACAGGCTGTATACTCGTAATCTGCCGGATGTCGATCTGCTCATCCGCACCAGCGGGGAGATGCGCCTGAGCAATTTCCTGCTCTATCAGTGCGCCTATGCCGAGTTTATCTTCCCCAGCATGCTTTGGCCGGATTTCACCGTGCAGGAGTATCATCGCTGCATCGCGCAGTTCCAGAGCAGAAAGCGCCGCTTTGGCAAACGCGAGGAATGAACCGAGGAGGCACCATGAGCGAACGCAATCCGCAAAAAAAATCATCTTCCATGATCCAGCGCTGCGTTACCGGCGCGGTGCTGGTAGCGCTGCTGGCCTGCGTGCTCTTTGTGGGAAGCTGGCTGTTTGCCTTGGCTGCGTTTTTGTGCCTTTCCCTGGCCTTGCATGAGGAGCTCACCGCCATTAGCCGCGGGGGCCATCATCCCGTGTGGTGGACCAGCTTCGCGGGGCTGACCATCTCCGTGCCGCTGATGATGTTCTATTCCTCGCTGGTGATCATCCCCATCCTGGCGCTGCTCTCCTTTGCCGTGCTGCTGGTGGTGATGCGCCGGGAGGACCCGGATCTGGTGGACATCTGCATGAGCGAACTGCCCATGCTGTCGGTGGTTATGCCGGGCATGTGCCTGTTCGGCATTCTGGATACCGAGCCGCGCAGCCTCCAGGCGCTACTGCTGACGCTGGTGTTTGCCATCGCCGTAGGCGGCGACACCTTCGCTTACTTTGTGGGCAGCGCCATCGGCGGGCCCAAGCTGTGCCCGCATATCAGCCCCAACAAAACGGTGGTCGGAGCCGCGGGCGGGCTGGTGGGCAGCATTTTGTGCGCGGTGGTGGCAGGTAGGCTCTTTACGCTGTGCTTTCCTGATTTTTCGGGCTTTCCGCCCATCTGGGGCGACATGCTATGCGGCCTGTTCGGCGGCATTGCCGGCCAGATGGGCGATCTGTTTGCCAGCATGGTCAAGCGTCATTGCAAGATCAAGGACTTCGGCCATATTTTTCCCGGACACGGCGGCATGATGGACCGTTTGGACAGCATCCTTTTCACCGCCATCATCGTCTATTCCTACCGTGTGATTCTGCTGGCTTCCATTTGAGAAAAGAGGTCATGGCACATGAAAAAACGCCGTTTGGCTATACTGGGTTCCACGGGCAGCATCGGCACGCAGGCGCTGGAGGTGGCTGCGCTGCATCCCGACCGCTTCGAGGTGGCCGCGCTCACGGCGCACTCCAGATACGACAAGCTCTTTGAGCAGGTGCGCGCGTTCCACCCCCGGCTGGCGGGCCTGGTTCAGCCCATTCCCAGGGAGGAGATTCCCGCGGACCTGCGCTTCTGCGAATGGGTTTTCGGCCCGGAGGCTCTCACGTTGGCCGCCCAGGCTGATGTGGACGACGTGCTGGTCAGCGTGGTGGGTATGGTGGGCCTCAAAAGCGTGCTCACGGCGCTTGAAGGCGGCCAGCGCGTGCTGCTGGCCAACAAGGAGGCCCTGGTGGCTGGAGGCCATCTGGTGATGGAGGCGGCCCGGCGCGTGGGCGAGCATGCGCTTCTCCCTGTGGACAGCGAGCACAGCGCCATCTTCCAGTGCCTTCAGGGCGCGGGTGGAAATCCTTACTCCCGCATCATCCTGACCTGCTCGGGCGGGCCGTTCCGAACCTGGAGCAAGGACGATATTCGGGCGGCGGCAAAGGAGCAGGCGCTCAAGCATCCCAACTGGGTCATGGGGCAGAAGATCACCATTGATTCGGCGACGCTGTTCAACAAGGCGCTGGAGATGATTGAGGCGAAATGGCTCTTTGACGCGCGTCCGGACCAGATCGAGGTTGTGGTGCACCCCCAGAGCGTGATTCACAGCGGCGTGGAATTTGCTGATGGCGCGCTGATTGCCCAGCTGGGCACGCCGGATATGCGCCTGCCCATCCTCTACGCCATGGCCTATCCCGACCGTCTGCCCACGGGCGGTAGCCGGCTGGATCTGTTTTCTCTGGGCGGTCTGACCTTTGAGCGCCCAGACGAGGAGCGCTTCCCTTCCATCCGCCTGGCGCGCGAATGCCTGCGTGCGGGCGGCGCGGCGGGTTGCGTGCTCAATGCGGCCAACGAGGTGGCCGTGGGCGAATTGTTACAATCTGCGGGGGAGGAACCCATGCGCGTCGGTCGAATCTTCGATACTGTGGAGGAAACGCTCGCTCGCGTGGGCCATCTGCCCGCCGCGTCGCTGGAGCAGGTGATGGAGGCCGACCGCCTTGCGCGGGATACCGCGCGGCAGGTTCTGCATAAGCTAGGCTGATCCCTCCAAAGAAAGGATTTTGATCGCATTGTATATTCTGCTTGCTATCGTGCTGCTGGGCGTGCTGATCACGGTGCACGAGTTCGGTCACTTTGCGGCCGCCCGGCTGTGCGGGATTCCCGTCAAGGAGTATTCCATCGGCTTTGGCCCCAAGCTCGTCCAGTGGAAAAGCAAAAAGCACGAAACCGTCTTTTCCATCCGGCCCATCCCCCTGGGCGGCTACTGCATGTTCTTCGGCGATACCGACGACGATCCCAACGGTGAAAAGAAGGACGATCCCCGCAACTACAACAATGCGCCCGTATGGAAGCGTATGATTTCCGTGGCGGCCGGTCCGCTGATGAACATGGTGCTGGCCTTCGTGGTGGCCGTGGTTCTGATGGGAATCTACGGCGCGACCATCGACACGCCCTTTGTGGCCAGTGTGACCGAGGGTTCGCCTGCCGCCGAAAGCGGTCTGGAAGCAGGCGACGTGTTTGTTAGCGTGGGCGGCCAGGACATGACCGGTCGCACCGTGACCGATGTAAGCGACGCCATCGGCAGCCTTGGCGCGGGCTCGGCCATCGATATCACCGTTCTTCGGGACGGTCAGGAAGAGACGTTGACCATCACCCCACGCTATGACGAAGTCGAGGAACGCTGGCTGATCGGCATCATGATCCAGCAGGGCTATGCCCCTCTGCCCGCGGGCGAGGTGATTCCCGCCGCGTGGGATACCTGCGTGGACGCCTCAACAGCCATCGTATCGGCGCTGGGCAAGCTCTTCACCACCGGCGAGGGCCTCAATGAGACCAGCGGTCCGGTGGGTGTGGTGCAGCTGGTGGCCGAGCAGACCAAGCAGGGCGGCATGGAAATCTTCCTGTACCTGACAGTGATGATCTCCATCAACCTGGGTCTGGTCAACCTGATTCCCATTCCGGGGCTGGACGGCTCGCGTCTGGTGTTCATGCTGATCGAGGCCGTGCGCCGCAAGCCTGTTGATCAGAAGGTCGAGGCCATGATCCATCTGGGCGGCTATGTGTTTTTGCTTGGGTTTATGGTGTTTTTCACCTTCAAGGATGTGATGCGCATCTTCCAGTGAGGATGCGCCGCGGGCCGTTTGCTTTCCGAAAGAAGCAAACGGCCCTTTTGCTTTGGAAAAGGGCACAGCTTGTCGAAAAAGTCCGCCTGCGGCGGCCTTTTCCGCCAGAAGCTTAAGAAATGTTTGCGCCCAGGGGCGCAAACTCCCCGCCCGCCCGGCAAAGCCGGGCGATACGAATTCACTTTGGAGGACCTGCGGGTCCTCCAAACCTCCCCAAATGGGTTATTTGACAGTCTGGGCCCTTTTGCTTTGGAAAAGGGCATACTTTCCATTTGCTCGATCATACTACCCCTGCAAGGAAAAATGGGGGTGAAGAACGGATGATCGCATCCCGGACAGAGGGCGAGCGCTCTGTGGTGCGCATTCATGATGAATATTGCGAGGACGAGCCGGAGGTCTGGCTGCCCAGGCTGAGCAAAATCGTGACCGACGCCTACCGGCGGCGGGCTGCGGAGGGGCGCTAGGTCCCTTCGCGCGGCCCGGCGGCAAAGGGAGGCGCGCATGGAGCAGTATGCAAAGTACCTCAGAAAATCCCGCTTTGATCGGGATTATGCCGAAATGAGCGTGGAGGAGACGCTCAAGCGGCATGAGGCCATTTTGGACCGCCTGGCGGGAGAGCGCGGCTACCGCGTGACCAAAACCTATTACGAGGTGGTCTCCGGCGAATCCATCGCCGCACGGCCCGAGATTCAAAAGCTCCTGGAGGAGGTCAACGCCGGGCTGTATGCCGGGGTGCTGGTGGTGGACCTGGAGCGCCTGGCGCGCGGCAACAGCGCGGACCAAGCGTACATCAGCCAGGTGTTCCAGTTTTCCGGCACGAAGATCATTACGCCTGCCAAGGTCTACGACCCCAGCGACGAATTTGACGAGGAGTATTTTGAATTTGGCCTGTTCATGAGCCGGCGGGAGTATAAGACCATCACCCGCCGTTTGATTCGCGGACGGGACAGCTCGGCCTCGGAGGGAAAATACATTTCCAGCATCGCGCCCTACGGCTACCGGCGGGTAAAGCTGCCAGGTGAGAAGGGATATACGCTGGAGCCGTATCCACAGGAAGCGGAGGCGGTGAAGAAGATGTTCGAACTGTTTTTGCACGGCACGGGGACCAAGCAAATCGCCAACGCCCTGAACGACCTGTGCATTCCCACGCGCCACGGAGGATCGTGGAGTTATTCCACGGTCGGGCAGATTCTCGCCAATCCCGTCTATATGGGCAAGATTCGCCGGGGATGGAGCCGGCAGGTCAAAAGCGTGGAGGACGGCGTGGTGAAAAAGCGCGTCAAGCGCTGTCAGAACATGGAGGAATACCAGCTGTACGACGGGCTGCATCCGCCGCTGGTCAGCGAGGCGGATTTCATGCGGACGCAGGACATCCGGCGCGAGCGGAAGCCCGCCGCCAGGGTGAAAAAGGCGTTCGATCTGCAAAACGCCTTTGCCGGGCTGATTTTCTGCGCCCGGTGCGGCAGGCGCGTGGGACGTACCACGCTGTCCGCCGCCCAGCACAGCCGCGCGCGGCTGCGATGTGTCAATGGGCGAAACTGCCATAACGCCAGTGCCGATTATCAGGCGGTGGAGCGCGAGATCGTCGCGGCGCTTCGGGAATGGCTTTCGGGCTATCGCGTGCGCATCGACGCTACGGGCTATGAGGAGGGGCTGGCCGCGTGCCGGGCGCGTCTGAACCGCCTTATGCGCGATGAAGAAAAGCTCAAAACCCAGCTGGACAACGCGCATGACCTGGTGGAGCAGGGCGTCTATACGCCGGCGGTATTCCGGGAACGAAGTGAAAAGCTCGTATCCACGCTTGAGGAGCTGGGACGGAAAAGGGCGGAGTTGGAGACGGTGCAGGAGCGGCTCTCGGCGGCCGAGGACAGCGGCGAAAGCCTGATTCCCAAGACCGAGGCGCTCCTGGAAAGCTATGAACGGATGACCAACCGAGAGCGGAACATGCTGCTCAAGGCCGTCCTGCGGCGTATCGAATATGAGAAGGGAGCCGACGGAAAAATCGTGATCGACCTGTATCCGCGGCTTCCGAAGATGTGAGCGCCTTTGGGCATCATGGGCGTACACATGTGTTCGTCAATGATCCCACCATGGGCTATGGCCTGTTCATCGAATGGATGCTGGCGCAGGAAACCCCATGACAAAACCGCCCCGTGGCCGGTAAGGACGCGGGGCGGTTCCCTATGCTATCGTATGGTGATGGTCACGCCGTCGGACGCCTGCGAGCTATCCGACGCGCTGTCGCTGGCCTGCGTGCCGCCGCCGGTGGTGGCACCGCCGGTATAGACCGGGTTTTTGAGCAGCTCGCCAAGCTCGATGCGCTCCTGATTGATCTCGTCGATCTCCGCGCGGCGCTTGACCGGGATGCAGTTGGTGCAGGGGGTCAGCTTGGCATAGTCGCCGGTATCCAGCTCGCCATAGGTGAAGGCGGTCAATGGCAGGTACTCGTTGCGCACGGAGCGGCAGTTGGCCGTGGCGTGGTAGCTGGAGCCGCCGTCGGGGTTGTAGTACACCTCCAGATCGTCATCGGGATAGGGAAGCGTCCGCCCATCGTCATCCCAGATGACCACCTTGGTGTTCTTTTTGAGGTTTTCCCAGAGCCAGCTGATGCACAAACCCTCATCGTTGGCGGTGCGGGCCACGCGCACGCAGCCATGGCTGGCCTTGCGGCCCAGCTGCGAGCCGTACTTGCTGAAATCCTTGGTGCCGTCGGCAAATTCCACATAGGGCACCTGGTGCAGAAGGTCGCCGCCGTTGAAGCGGATCCCCATTTCGCAGTACATGCCCTCGCTGTCAAAGCCGCCCACCCAGCTACCGATGAGATATTCGCCGGCGGCAGTTTCGTTGTAGGGCTGGTCCTTGTTGGGAAGGCCGGTGGAGACGGCGCAGCTGGACCAGAGCTTTCCATCCACAAACATGTACAGCCGCTGGGTCAGCTTGTCGATGATGATGCCGTACTTGCTGTTGGGCGTGACGGTCTTAAGCAGGCTGGTCTTGACATAGCCGCGGATGATACGGTCGTAGTAGTCCATACCCTCAATCAGCGTCCAGCCGTCCTCGTCCTCGCCCAGCACGTGCACGGCGGCCAGCGAACCGTTGATGCTGCCGCCCATCCACTCGTTGACCACCTTTTCGCCGTTTGGCGATACGCGGGGGTAGACGACTTCCTTTTCGCTCACGTCCAGCACCGTGATGGGCCGCTGCAACAGCTCCCAGCAGGCTTCTTCGTCAGTGATGTCGTAGGCGAAGTCCTCCCCAAACCAGGTGATGCTGCTCTCAAAGCCCTCCAGGTTGCCGATGGGCAGGTTATCCACATTCTTTTCTCCGGCCGCCAGGGCCACGAGCGGACAAAGCGCTGCCGCCGCGGCCAGCAGCGCCGCCAAAAGACGTTTCATCAGGACACTCCTTTCCAGCTGTTACGGTCCGTCCACGATCTGAATATGCACTTCGGTATCGTCCGTGTCCGCCATGACGGGTACGGCCTCGGCCTCCTCATCCTCCCCGGAAACGGTTACCGTCGCGGCCTGCGGCGTGACCGTCAGGCCCATGGCCCGGTTTTCCTCGTCGATCTCGGCCTTGCGCTGCACGGGATCGCAGTAGGGACAGGGGGTCAATTCCGCAAAGCTGCCCGTGTCCAGCTCGCCGTAGGTGAATCCCGTCAGCGGCAGAAAACGATCCTTGACGCTGGAGCAGTTGGCCGTGGAATGGTAGTACTGCCCGCCGTCAGGATTGTAATAGATCTCGAGCGAATCATCCGGATAGGGGATGGGCGTGAGCGCGGCGAGGTATTCCTCCTGGGTGATGGCGCCGCGCTCAAGGTTCTCTTTGGCAAGCTCGGACTTGGGACGAGGGGGCTGGCAGGTCAGACAGGGCTCAAGCTCCTTGTACTGAGGGGTTTCCAGCTCGGAATAGAGAAAGCCGGTCATGGGCAGGTACTGGTCGCGCACACTGGAGCAGTAGGCGTCCGCATGGTAATACTGACCGCCCTCCGGGTTGTAGTACAATTCCAGATCGTCGTCCGGATACGGCAACATACGGCCCTTGTCATCCCAGACGAGGACCTTGGTGTTGCGCTTGAGGTTGTCCCACAGCCACTGGGCGTTAAGGCCGTCCTCATTGGCGCGGCGCTGGGTGCGCACGCAGCCGTGGCTGGCCTTCTGGCCCAGCATCGCCTCCCAGCGGCTGTAGCTCTTGGTGCCGTCGGCGTTGACATTGTGGGGCACCTCGTGAATCATGTCGCCGCCGTTGAAGCGCAGCGCCATGGCGCAGATCATGCCCTCGCTGTCGAAATCGCCCACCCAGCTGACGATCAGGTATTCGCCGGCGGCGGTTTCGTTGTAGGGCTGCTCATCGTTGGGAAGGCCCGTGGACACCGAACAGCTCGACCAGAGCTTGCCATCGATAAAGACGTAGAGCTGCTGGGTGAGCTTGTCGATGATCACGCCGTACTTGTCGTTGGGCGTGACGGTTTTGAGCAGGCTGGTCTTGACATAGCCGCGAATGACGCGGTTGTAGTAATCCAGCCCCTCGATGAGCGTCCAGCCGTCCTCGTCCTCGCCCAGCACATGCACCGCTGCGGACGCGCCGTTGATGAAGCCGCCGAGCTTGTCGTCGTTGACCTTTTCGCCGCCGGGGGTCACGCGGGGATAGATCTCCTCGCGCTGCCCGGCGTCCAGCACGGTGATGGGCCGCTGCAATAGCTCCCAGCAGGCCTCCTCGTCGGTGATGTCGTAGGCGAAGTCCTCCCCGAACCACGTTTCGCCCGTCTCAAAGCCCTCCAGCCATTCTTCGACGGTTTTGGCCGAGGCGCGGGGCAGGCAGCCCAGCATGAGGGCGCTCAAAAGCATGAGCGCGGTGCATCGCTTCAGCATTCGCAGCATCGGGGGGAACTCCTCCTTCGTACAAATTCGATTATCGCTGGTCCTTCTGCCGCAGCTCTACGCGGCGGATCTTGCCGGAGATGGTCTTGGGCAGCTCGCTGACAAATTCGATGATGCGGGGGTACTTGTAGGGCGCGGTGGTGCGCTTGACGTGCTCCTGCAATTCCTTCTTGAGCGCGTCGCCCGCTTCCCAGCCGGGCTTGAGGACGATGGTGGCCTTGACGACCTGCCCGCGCAGCTCGTCCGGGGCGGCGGTGATGGCCGTCTCCAGCACAGCGGGATGCTCCAGAAGCGCGCTTTCCACCTCGAAGGGCCCGATGCGGTAGCCGCTGGACTTGATCACGTCGTCGGCGCGGCCCACGTACCAGTAGTAGCCCCATTCATCGCGCCACGCCACGTCGCCGGTATGGTACAGGCCGTTATCCCAGACGGTCTTGGTCAGCTCCGGGTCCTCGTAGTAGCCGGAGAACATGCCGATGGGCAGCGCGTCATCATCGGTATGAATGACGATCTCGCCCGTCACGCCCGGCGGGCAGGAGTTGCCCTGATCGTCCACCAGGTCCACGTCAAAGATGGGGCTTGGCTTGCCCATGCTGCCGGGGCATACCTTCATGAAGGGGAAGGTGGCCAGCGTGACCACCAGCTCCGTCTGGCCGAAGGCCTCCAGAAGCGGGATGTTTGTGCGCTTGAGCCACTCGGCGGCCATGTCGGGGTTGAGCGGTTCGCCCGCCACGGCGCAGTGATGCAGATGGCTGAGGTCATAGCCGGCGAAGTTCTCCTGGAGCATGTAGCGATACATCGTGGGCGGCGCGCAGAAAGTGGTCACGCCGTAGGTGCTCATCTGCCGGAGGATGTCGCGGGCGATGAAGCGCTCAAAGTCATACACAAACACCGCGCTGCCCGTCAGCCACTGGCCGTAGAGCTTGCCCCACACGCTCTTGGCCCAGCCGGTTTCCGAAATGGTGAAGTGCAGCCCGCCGTCCTCGCACTGCTGCCAGTACAGGCTGGTCACGATGTGGCCCAGCGGGTAGTAATGGTCATGCGTGACCATCTTGGGCATGCCGGTGGTGCCGCTGGTGAAGTAGAGCAGCAGAAGGTCATGGTTGTGCGGATAGGCGTCGCCCGTGGGCTTGTCCCACACGGGGCTTTGCAGAGGCAACTCCTGCTCGTAGCTGTGGAAGCCCTCGCGCTGCCCGCGCAGGATCATCACATGCTTGAGGCTTTCGCACTTCTGCATCGCCACCTCCGCGCTCTTGAGCACGCCTTCGTCCTTGTGCGAGATGACGATCATCTGGATGCGCGCTGCGTCCACGCGGTAGAGCACATCCTTTTCGGTCAGAAGATGCGTGGCGGGTACGCCCACGGCGCCCAGCTTGTGCAGGGCCATGAGGATGGGCCAGAATTCGAGGTGGCGGCGGAGAATCAGCATCACCTTGTCGCCCTTGCGGATGCCCAGGGACTTGAACAGGTTGGCCGCGCGGTCGCTCTCTTCCTTCAGCTGTCCAAAGGTATAACGGATGCAGGCCCCGCTTTCATCCGTCCACAGCACGGCCAGCCGGTCCGGCTGCTCCTGGGCGATGCGGTCGACCACGTCGTAGGCGAAGTTGAAGCTCTCCGGGCGGGTGATGCGGAACTTCTTGTTGAAATCATCGTAGGTGGAAAAGGTCGTGGGGCAGTTAAGGTATTCGTAGCAGAGCGGTTTCATCACGCCTTCGCCCCCTCTTTGATGACCACCGCAATGAAGCGGCAATCCCCCTCTACGGCATACATCACATGGGGCAGACTGGAATCATAGTACAGGCTGTCGCCGGGCTGGAGATACAATTCGTTTCCGCCCAGCACGATCTTGAGGGTGCCCTCCAGCACGTAGTCAAACTCCTGGCCCTCATGGCTGTGGGCCTGCTTCTGCGTACCGGGCGCATCCTCCCGCACGGTCACCATGAAGGGCTCGGCCAGCTTGTCGCGGAAGTTGTAGGCCAGGTGATGGTATTCGTATTGCTGACGGCGGTTGAACTTGAGGCCCTGGCCGCGGCGGGTGAGCACATAGCCGTGGAGCTTGGGGCTCTCGCCGGTCAGAAGATCGCTGATGTCCACGCCCAGCACCTCGGCGATGTTGAACAGATGGGAAAAAGAAAAATCGCGCTCGCCCGTTTCATAGGCCAGGTACTCGTCCTCGTCGATCCCGGCCCGGCTGGCGACTTCCTGGGCGCTAAGGCCTGAGATATCGCGCAGATCACGGATGCGAAGCGCAATCAGGCGTAGTTGTTCCCGATTTTCCGTCATGACAGACCCCTCCATGCGACGCAGAATGCGCCGCTCCAATATAAATGAAAATATACGAACGAAGCATAACACGTAAAAGGGAAAAGTGTCAAGGTTTGTATCCAGGTTTTACATCCCGTTTTACTGACGGCGCAGAAAAGCAGGAATAGAAATGTTCTGTTTGGAATAATAATAGACCATATCACGTCTAGTTGATCTTTTCCAGAAACGTGATATACTATGTACGTGGGACTTTTCCCCAATGAACCAAGAAATGAGGTGAATGTCCATGACTGTTACCAACCTGGAACAGCATGCCTATACACTGGAGGCGCTTCGCAAAAAGAAGGGCTTCATCTGCGATATGGACGGCGTGATCTATCACGGCAACCTGCTGTTGCCCGGCGTGCGGGAGTTTGTTGATTTTTTGAAGCGGGAGAACAAGAAGTTCCTGTTCCTGACCAATTCCAGCGAACGCGCGCCCAAGGAGCTGCAGCAGAAGCTGGAGCGCCTGGGGCTGGAGGTGGATGAGAAGCACTTCTATACCAGCGCGTTGAGCACGGCGGCATTCCTCAAGCAGCAGTGCCCCGGCGGGAGCGCCTACGTCATCGGCGAGCCCGGCCTGGTGGGCGCGATGTATGAGGCGGGCTTTACCATGAACGAGGTCAACCCCGACTACGTGGTGATGGGCGAAACGCATGCCTACAGCTTTGAGAAGATTGAGCGGGCGGTGCAGCTGGTGCGCGCCGGCGCAAAGCTGATCGGCACCAACCCCGACCTGACCGGACCCGTGGAGGGCGGCATCGTGCCGGCGTGCAAGGCGCTGATGAGCCCCATCGAGCTGGCCACGGGGCGGCAGGCCTATTATCTGGGCAAGCCCAATCCGCTGATGATGCGCCATGGCCTGAGCCTGCTGGGCGTGTCGCCGGAGGAGTGCGCAATCATCGGCGACCGCATGGATACCGATATCGTCGCGGGCGTGGAGTGCGGCATCGATACCGTGCTGGTGCTCAGCGGCGTGACCACCGAGCATGAGATGCGCAAATTCCCCTACCGTCCCCGCTATGTGCTCAGCGGCGTGGGCGATATCGCGCCCAAGAGCGCGCCGGCAAAGAAAAAGTAACCCTGAAAGAATGGAACGCCCCACGGACCGATGCGTCCGGGGGCGTATTTTGTTGGATTGTCTGCTGATCAGCGACGGTCCACCACGGGATCTTCGCCCCGGTCGTTGAGATACCGGTCAATGATGAAGCGGGGCCGCGCCTTGGATTCGTTGTAGATCTTGCCGGTGTATTCCCCGATCACACCCAGGGACAGAAGCTGGATGCCGCCGATGAGCCAGATGGAGGCCAGGGTAGACGTCCATCCCAGCACCGCATGCCCGGCAATCCAGGATACCAGCGTATAGAGCAGCATCAGCAGCGAAATCATGAAGATAATCACGCCCACCGTGGTGATAAGCCGCAGGGGTTTTACGGAAAAGCTGGTGATGCCGTCAATGGCAAAAGCCAGCATCTTTTTGAAGGGATACTTGCTCTCTCCCGCAAAGCGTTCGCTGCGGTCGTAGGTCACCACATCGCTTTGAAAGCCGACCAGGGGCGCCAGCCCGCGCAGGAACAGATTGACCTCGCCAAACTGCGAAAGCGCCTCCAGCGCCCGTGCGCTCATGAGGCGGTAATCCGCGTGGTTATAGGTGATATCCACGCCCAGCGCCTTCATCAGGCGATAGAACATCAGCGCCGTGCCGCGCTTGAAGGCGGTATCGGTATCGCGCCGGTTGCGCACGCCGTAGACCACATCGCATCCTTCCCGGTACTTTTCGATAAAGCGGTCCATGGCATCCATATCGTCCTGCAAATCCGCATCCATCGAAATGGACATGTCGCAGCGGCCCCGCGCGGTCATCAGCCCGGCCAGCAGCGCGTTCTGGTGGCCCCGGTTGCGGCTGAGCTTGACCCCCTCAAACAGCGGGTTTTCCTTGTGCAGGGCGCTGATCAGCTCCCAGGTGCGGTCGCGGCTGCCGTCATCCACCAGAAGGACGCGGCTCTCCGGCGAGATCAGGCCCTTCCGGGTCAGCTCAGCCATCTTTTCCACAAGCCTGCGCGAGGTTTCCGGCAGCACCTCCTCCTCGTTGTAACAGGGGATAACCACCATCAATTTGTCGGCCATTGATTTACGTCCTCCTCTACTGTATGGTAAACGCCGAGGAAATCACCGTCACGGCGGCGTCGTTCATCACAGCCTCCGCGCGCACGCGGTAGACACCCGGTTCAGCCGCGGTTCCGTCCTTGAGACGGCCGTCCCAGTACAGCACCGTACCCTCCGGGTTCATCTGCATGGGACGGGTGCTCTGGCGGTGGCACAGGCGGTAGACAACCCGGTCCTCCTCATCCAAAATGCTTACGCTGAGCGCACAGGGATATTCGTGCCCGATAAAGATGCTCAGCTCACGCCCGCCGGAGGGATCAAACGTTTCGGCCACGGAAGCGGTCAGAACCATATCCGTCGCGTCCGGAGGAATGCTGATGACCCGGCCGGCGTGCACCGTCAGCTTGCCCTGATCGATGGTTACCAGCTGCACCATCGCGTAGCCGTACACGCCCTCGTCAAGCTCGCCCAGCGTGAGGGTACGCACCTTGCGGCCTGCGGAGATGGCGCCGGGCTGGTCGCCGTAGGCGGTGAAGCGCTCAGCCTCGTCATAGATGAGCTGCGCGTGATCAAATTCCCATTTGCCATCGCGCTGATAGACCACCTGATAAGCCACGCGCACCGGGCGCATGGCGATGAATTCAATGGTGATCTGCCGGGACGTGCGGCTGAGGGTGGTGCCCGAAAAGGTCACGTCCATGATGGGCGCGCGGGCCAGCCCCGTGGGCAGGGGCTGGGAGGCGTCATAGCGGAATACCACAAAATCATCCGACTGCGGATAGACCTGCGGCGTGGAGGCGGCATGGTTGAGCACCAGGTATTCGTATAGCTCGCTGAGCACCACGCAGCCGTCGCGGTTCTGGTCGGCGGGATAGCCATAGGCTGCGCTGAGGCTCTGCACAAGCGCCTGGGTGAAGTAGAAGGAACCCTGTCCGGCTGTGCCGGCTTCGTTTTGATCGTCCACGCTCCAGTACCAGCTTTCCTCCAGCGCGCCGCTGGAGGTGAGCACCTTGAAATCATCGCCCAGAAAATGGACCTCCTCCGGCAGCGAAGGGAGCCCCTTGCCGATAAACGCGCCCGAATTGCACGCATCCAGAATCAGCACCTTGGTGCCGTCAATGCCATCGAAGGCCGCTTCCAGCTGGGCGGGAGTCACGCCGTTTTCGGTCTGTCCGTCGCTGAGCAAAAGCATCGGTTCCTGGCCGCTGGCGGGGTCGTACACCCCGTGCGTGGACAGGTACAGATAACACACGTCCCCCTCCTGCGCCGCGCCAAATGCCTTTTGAATCAGGGCGGTCAGCTGCTCGACCGTGGTGACTGGATTAGGAGGGACGATGATGGCGCGGAAGGGATTCAGTGCGCCCTGGAATACCTCCTGCATAGCGTTGACGTTATTGGTGGAGCTGGGGTAGGTATCCGCACGGGACACGAAATAGTCCACGCCGATGAGCAGCGCGTATTCGTTGCGGCTTTGCGTATGAACAATCTGGGAGGCCTCATCCTGCGTCACGGCGTCGGAGGCGGACCCGGCGAGAGCGGGCGCGAGGGCGAACAGGAACGCCAGTACGCAAAATAGCGTGCACAGCCGCCCGACGCGCATGAACGTCCCTCCCCTCCCGGTTCAAACAGAACACAATTCAACGCCTATTGTACACCATTTGTCCCCGTTCGTACAGAGCCGCGGCCGCTGCGGAAGAAGTTACAAAATGGGCTCGCGGCTGATGCCCTGCCAGAAGGCGGCCTCCTCCTGCGCAAAGGCCTGCGGGTCGCTGGCCGCCTGCTCCTGGGTGACGATACCCTCCCACAGCACGCGCTGGCCGCCTTCGTCGCCTGGCTCGATGACGCACACGGACATGCGGTCGTTATAGATCGTGGTGACAACGGCGCCGGTCTGCCCGTCCACCGCCATCTCCTGGTACTCCTCGCTCACCGCGCTGCGCACAAGTCGCAGGTCGGTCCCCTCCCACCGGTACAGCCAGCGGTGGTGAAGGCCGCCCGCCCAGCCGTCGTTGCAGCCGGCCAGCACGAGTCCGTCTCCGGCCAGCAGCTCGTAGTTGGGCAGGCCCGTATCATCGCCTGCATCCCAGCCGGCGCGCACATAGTTTTCGCCATCCCATACAAAGAAGAGGAACCAGGTGTTGCTGGCGCCCTGGGAAGAGATAACCACGATGTCCTCCATGCCGTCGAAATTCACGTCCCGGTAGGTTACAAACGCTTCCTCTTCTTTGGAGAGGTAGTACAGCGCCTGGCCATTGGGCGCCTCGATGCGGTGGATGTACTCGTCGCCGTACATGCCCTCCCGTCCAACCACCTCGGCCGGCGCGGCCGCCGGCAGCAGCAGGAGAACCAAAAGCAGGGAACAGAGCCGTTTCTTCATATCCATCTATCTCCTTTGCCTTGTTGTCATATCCTCGTGGGACCATGCAATCCATTGCATCAGCTGCCCGTCTATGTCCGCCGGGTCAGCCACCTGTACATGATGCGTGTAGCGCCCCGGCGCGGGGTTGGCAACCGCGAACAGCCGTGGGCTCTCAAGCGGCGCGCTCAAACCGAAGGTGACCATCAGGCCGCCGCCGCGCCTGCGCGGGCGGGAGGCGAACAGGTATCCCCGCGGATCGGAAAAGGTGATCTGCGTCTTTTGCACGCGCAGGGTGCTGGAGGGCCAGCGCGCCATGGCCTGTTCATAGAGCAGCTCAAACAGGGCCAGACCCAGCGGCTCGCGGTCAAAAAAGAACAGAATATCATCTGTCACGCACCCTTCCTCCTTCGTGCAAACGGCCTTTTGCCCCGCCTGTCAAACCGTTAACAATCAGTATACCAAAAAACCTCGCCTTTGTCACGAAAACCCCGCGCTGTGGATAAGTTTTACGTTTCAGACAAAAGCGGACGGCCCGCATGCCTTGTTTGCCAATTCACACCTGTGGTATAATAAAAAGTAGAACAAACCCGGGCGTGCCGGCCGTGCCGCCCCGATGGAGGTCTCATGAGCGAAGCGCGCAAGCAGACGGTATTGCTGGTGGATGGGTATAGCCTGATTTTTCGGGGCTTTCACGCCCTTCCGCTCCTTACCGCTCCGGACGGAACCTATACCAACGCCGTGCACGGCTTTTTCAGCATGCTGATCAAGGCGCTGGGCGATTACCGTCCGGACGGGCTGTGCGTGATGATGGACATGCACGCCCCCACCTTCCGCCACACGCTCTACGACGGGTACAAGGCGACCCGCAAGCCCATGCCGGAGGAGCTCCGGCCCCAGCTGCCCCTGGTGCGGGAGATGCTGGAAGCCATGCACGTGCGCATCTGTGAGCTGGAGGGCTATGAGGCGGACGACCTGCTGGGCACCGCCGCGCGCCTGGCCAACGAGCGGGGCATCCACGCCTATGTGCTCACGGGCGACCGCGACAGCCTGCAGCTGGTAGGCGGGGAGACGGAGATCATCCTCACCCGCAAGGGCATCACCGAAAGCCTGCGGCTGGACGCGCAGGGCGTCTATGACACCTATGGCTTTACCCCTGCGCAGGTGCCCGACATGAAGGGCCTCATGGGCGACGCGAGCGACAATATCCCCGGCATTCCCGGCGTCGGGGAAAAGACGGCGCTCAAGCTCATCGCCGAATACGGCTCGCTGGACGGCGTGCTGGAGCATGCGAATC
>ERZ779866.1879-NODE-1879-length-19958-cov-5.879013_pt1 | contig 19958 bp, 19 predicted proteins | sample MGYA00511248_ERZ779866 | MGnify/ENA primary metagenome ERZ779866 (study PRJEB29588, sample SAMEA2155758) | human gut metagenome | biome: human gut; feature: human-associated habitat; material: faeces | place: Denmark | collected 2008/2010 ... | reverse complement strand
ACGCGCTCCTGCAAACGCCCGTGCCGCCGGATGCGGACCGCGTCCGCGCCGAAGCCCTGCGCTGCTTTGTGCCCGTGCCCGCGCAGCGCATCGCGTTCGCGGAGGAGAAAGCTTGACACTTTCGGCAAATTGTCTTGTTTTTTGGCAAAAACGGGGAACTGTGTAAAAATTGCACAGTTCCCCGTTTCTGTCTATGGAGGTTCCACCGGGGATTCGCTATACTTTTTTCCAGTGAAAAAACGGAAAGGAGCCGGAATCATGGAAATCAAGAACCGCATTGCCGCGGCCGGGCTGGAAACGGCCTACCGCTATCTGGAAAAGGACCCCGTGCAGAACCTCCCCAAGCTCATGGAATTGGTGGATCGCTTTGCCGGCGATGCCTTTGCTCCGCAGCGCGATGTCGTGCGCCGCGTCGTGAACGATCCCGAGAACAACTGGAATCGCCTGCTCTGTTCTCTTTGGACGGATATTGACTCCGAAGTGCTCAAGAAGATCTTTACGAATTTCCTGCTCAACGCGAACTTCATCGGCTGGGAGAAGCAGGAGAAGGCGCGGGAGAAATACAACTGCAACATCCCCTGGGCGATCCTGATGGACCCCACCTCCGCCTGCAACCTGCACTGCACGGGCTGCTGGGCCGCGGAGTACGGCAACAAGCTCAACCTCAGCCTGGAGGAGCTGGACGGCATCATCCGCCAGGGCAAGGAGCTGGGTGTCTACTTCTACATCTATTCCGGCGGCGAGCCGCTCGTGCGCAAGGACGACCTCATCCGCCTGTGCGAAAAGCACCAGGATTGCGCATTTCTGTGCTTCACCAACGCGACCCTCATCGACGAGGCGTTCTGCCAGGAAATGATCCGCGTGGGCAACTTTGTTCCCGCCATCTCCGCCGAGGGTGACGAGGGCACGACCGACGCTCGCCGCGGCAAGGGCACGTACGCCAAGATCGAGCGCGCCATGAACCTGCTTCGCGAAAACGGCCTACCGTTCGGCATCTCCTGCTGCTGGACGCGCGAGAACGCCGACGCCGTGGCCACCGAGGCGAACATGGACTGGATGATCGAGAAGGGCGCGCTGTTCTGCTGGTACTTCCACTACATGCCCGTGGGAGCCTCCTCGCCCGCCTCGCTCATGCCCACTCCCGAGCAGCGCGAGCGCATGTACCACTTCGTGCGTGACATGCGCTCCAAGAAGGAGCTGTTCACCATGGACTTCCAAAACGATGGCGAGTTCGTGGGCGGCTGCATTGCCGGCGGGCGGCGCTACCTGCACATCAACGCCAACGGGGACGTGGATCCCTGCGTGTTCATCCACTACAGCAACGTCAACATCCACGACGTCACGCTGCTCGAGGCCCTTAAATCGCCGTTGTTCATGAAATACTACGAGAACCAACCGTTCAACGACAATCACCTGCGGCCCTGCCCCATGCTCGAGAACCCCTACGAGCTCGGCCGGCTCGTCGCCGAATCCGGTGCGCACGGAACCGACCTGGTGGAGCCGGAGACCCCGGAGGACCTCCGCCGCAAGACCGTTGCCGGCGCGGCGGCGTGGGCGCCCGTGGCCGAGAAGATCTGGAACGACGAGAACGATCCCATGTATACCAAGCGTCTCGAGGGTATGCAACAGGGTATGGCGGAAACCGACCTCGAGAAATTTGAGCGCCTGGGGCACTTCGGCGATTGCCAGAACGAGAAATAGCGCAGGACGCACTCGGGAAGCGCGGGCCGCGGCAGACTACACGCAGACCGTGCCCAGCTACGCTCGCGATGGTGCACCCGGGACAAAACGGGTAGGAATTCGCACGCGGCGAGACCGGCTTTTCGGCACCACGCGGCGACGCTCGCGAAAGCGGGGCTCGAGTTTACGCCCGAGCCCCGCTTTTTTCATCCATCGTGGCGCAGGCGGGGTACGATAACGCCATATGTGATCGACCCGCGCGAGAGGACCGTCCATGAGAGCGCTTCCCTTCCCTTGCATTCGCCCTGTCCCCGAGCACGCCGCCGAGGTGGCAGCTCTTCCCTATGACGTCTTTGACCGCGGCGAGGCGGCCGAGTACGTCGAGGACAGGCCACTCTCCTTCTTGAACATCGACCGACCCGAGACGCAGTTTCCCGCTGATCAGGACATGTACGCACCAGAGGTATACGCGCGTGGAGCGGAGCTGCTGCACGAGCGCCTCGAGGACGGGACCTTCGTGGAGGACCGCAACCTGGCGTATTACATCTACCGCCTTGCCTGGGAGGGACAAGTGCAGACCGGCATCGTCTGCGTGTGCGCCGTCGACGAATTCGAAAGCGGCGTCATCAAGCGCCACGAGCTTACGCGCGAAGATAAGGAACGCGACCGCATCGAGCATATCGAAGCGCTCGGTTGCCAGACGGGACCGATCTTCCTCACCTACCGCGACCAGCCCGTGCTCGATATGATCGTCGGCGCGGCCACGACCTCCACCCCGTTGTACGACTTCACCGATGATGAGGGCGTGCACCAGACCGTCTGGGAAGTCGTGCGCCACGATGCCGTCGATGCGTTGCGTGCCATGCTCGGCACGATTCCGTGCGCCTATATCGCCGACGGGCATCATCGGGCCGCAAGCGCCGTGAAGGTTGCGCGCAGCATGCGCGAAGAAGCGCGGGCGGCAGGCACTTACACCGGCAAGGAGCCGTTCAACTACGTCCTCTCCGTCCTGTTCCCCGCCAGCCAGCTCACCATCCTGCCGTACAACCGCGTGGTTTCCGACCGCAACGGACTCGATACGTACGAGCTGCTCGAGGTGCTGAGCGGCGCAGGATTCGGCATCGTGGAGGCAGAGGGGCCGGTGGAACCGCGCGAGCACGGCGTGTTCGGGATGTACACCGACGGCACCTGGTACGAGCTGCGGGCGGACGACCCCAACCCGATGGCCTATGCCGCGGAGAATGCCGGTAACGATTTCAGCGCCGAGATGAGATCGGCCGAGGACGATAAGCGCCGCAGCGGTGGATCGAGTCAAGATAGCGGAGAGTCCTCCAACCCAGCAAACTCCCTTGATTGCTCAATCCTGCAAAGCTGCATCTTGTCTCCTATTTTTGGAATCAAGGACCCCCGCACCGATCCGCGCATCTCCTTCGTCGGCGGCATCCGCGGAACCGAGGAGCTTGAGTGCAAAGCGGGCGCCGAGGGCGTTGCGTTCACGATGTGCGCGACGAGCATCGACCAGTTGCTCGCCGTAGCCGACGCCGGCGAGGTTATGCCGCCCAAATCCACGTGGTTCGAGCCCAAGCTGCGCAGCGGCCTGTTCATCCATCGCATCGCGAAATAGCAATCGTTTCGCAAGGCGCTCACCTGGCAAAACCAGCGATTCGCATGGCCTCCCTTCTTCAAAAGGGAGGCCATTTCATGTAAAACCGAGCATTTGGTCAAAATACCCTGATTGTGCGCTCAAATCCTTCCGGTTTCTGCTTTGCATATTTTCCCGCCTTCACCAATCCTGCGGTTTTGCCGCAAGCCTCCAGCCCGGCAGGACAGAGCCGCTCACACGCAAAGATTCGGCTTAAGCAATCCTGGGGTTTTGTCGCTCGCGACAAAACCCTTCAGCGCACAATCAGGGTATTTTGACCACTCTTCGAAAAACGTACGATGCGCGTCGCCCCAGATGCAAAAACCTATGCATGATGCAAAGCAAATAGACGCGAATTATACATTTCGTCTAAACCCTGAATCCAGCTGGGCAAACGATACACCGGCCACAGCCCAATCAACGACAAGCTTCGAAGCACACCGGGAGTGAAATTCCTACTCCCCGAGCAAATCCCGCAACTTATCCTGCTCGAGGATCTCGACCAGCTCGAACGTGCCCTTATCGAACGCCAAATGCATAACACTGCAGTTGCCCGGCACTTTACCGCAGCCAAAACCGCCATCAGGCACCCACTTAGTCAGAAACTCACGGCACGCCGACCCATGACTCACCACCAAAACGCGCTCATGCCCAGGTTGCTCCATAATCCGTACCAGGGCATCGCTCACGCGGGCGCGGACGGCCATCTGCCCCTCCCCACCAAACGGAACGTAGAAGTTGCCCCAGGGAAACGGTGGCATAAGGTCGACCCGCTCGCCCTCGAAGGCCCCGAAGCCCCATTCGCGCAGGTCCTCCACGCGCTCGTAAGGCATATCCACAATGCGCTCAATCGTCTGCTGGGTGCGCGTCAGCGTTGAGGTGTACGCATGGTCGAACGCGATCCCCTCGCGCGCAAAGTACCGCCCGATGCGCTCCGCCTGCCCCTCGCCCTCCGACGTGAGCGGGGCGTCGCACCAGCCCTGGATAACGCGTTTTTCGTTGAACATGGTCTGGCCGTGTCGAACCAGATACAAATCACCGCTCATCGAAGCCCCCACTCGATGCGACGTCATGTTTACGGATGTCGCATTTGCTCATATCAATGTGTTCCGATTGTATCAATCGATGAGCTGACAGCGCTCGCAGGGTCCAAAGGTATCCCTTTCCTTTCGCATGGGTAGGATTACATATGTACGTTATCTAACTTCTGTCGATTGGAGTGGCCATGAGAGAATTCATCGACGACGAGGGCGAACGGCACATCGACCCCTTCTGCTTTGACGAGTTTGGGATGATCGACCGTGGTGTCAAGGCGATCAGGTTCCTATACGGCGTAACCGGAGTAGTCGGGCTCATCGGCGGCGCCGCCCTGCTCATCTGGCCCGTGAAGACACTCGTGGTGCTCGCCGTCATCCTCGGAGCATACTTCATTATCGCAAGTGTCGTGCGCATCGGCGTGGCCGCGGGCACGCCCTTCATGCCTGCGGGTTGGCGCGCACTCAATATCCTCTCCAGCCTCTTGCTGCTCTTCTGCGGCATCATCATGCTCAAGAACCAGACCGCATCCGCTGCGGCCCTCGCGACGCTCGCAGCCATCGCAATCGGATTCGGCTGGATTATCGAGGGCGTGGTAACCCTCGTCGAGACGGGCATGGTGCACAACCGCGGTCTCTCCATTCTCTCCGGCGTACTGTCGATTGTCGCGGGCATCGCCGTATTCATGTTCCCGCTCGAATCGGTCGACCTGATGATCGTCTTCTCCGGCATCGCGCTCGCGGTGCTGGGCGGCGTGCTGCTCGCCCGTGCGTTCACCTTTGGAAAGATCTCACGCTAGCGGCGTTCGCGACGCGCCCCGTTTGCGCATCGCCCGCAATCCAACACCGATACTCGCCGCCCGGGATCCGCAAAAGGCCCGGGCGGTTTTGTCTGCCTGAACTCCCAAAAACGACCTCTTGACCTTTACGCAACGTAAAGGTTTATCCTACGAGCGGATCGGAACGGGAGGGGCATGTGAGCTCGGACAAAGCTTATGGCATCGGAGAGGTCTCCGACATCGTGGGGGTCTCAACCCGAACGCTCAGATATTACGAAGAGGCGGGACTGCTCGTACCCGCGCGAACAGGCAGCGGATATCGCTGCTACACCCCTGCGGACCTCGACCGCTTGCAGGAAATCCTGCTCTTGCGCCACATGGGAATGAGCGTGGCGGAGATTCCGAGCGCCCTGAGCGCAACGGAAGATGAGCGCCGACGAACGCTCGCGCGCCATCTTGGAACGCTCAGGGCCGAACGAGAGCGACTCGATACCCTCATCCGCACCGTCGAACGCACAATCGAGCACATCGAGAAGGGAGTCCCCATGGACGATAAGGCGAAGTTCGAGGGCATGAAGCGCGACCTCGTGGAGCAAAACGAGCGCAAGCACGGCGCCGAGGTGCGCGAGCGCTGGGGCGACACCGCCGCGGACGAGGCAAACCGCAAGATGCTCAACCTGAGCGAGAGTGAGTTCGAGCGTTTCCAGGAGCTGGGGCGTACGATCAACGAATCGCTCGAAGCGGCCGTAAGTGCGAATGCCGATCCCACAGGCGACGAGGGAGAACGCATCTATCGCCTCCACCGAGAGTGGCTCGGATTCACCTGGAACTTCTACACGCCCGAAGCGCACAGGGGTCTCGCGGAGATGTACGTCGCAGATGAGCGTTTCACCGCCTATTACGATGGCAACGTCGCCGGTTGCGCCGGTGGGCTACGGGATGCGATAGCCGCGCACGCGCGATAGCGGGCCGAAATGACGCCGCGCGCGAGCGTCCCATCGATGTCGAAGAATATGAGGCCCTTGATTTTCATTGCGGCACCACCTTTGAAGAGCTGCCCAAGTCAGGTAGCGGAATTATGCGAATCTGCGCCCTGTGACAGCAGCGCGAGGCATGTGGGATCCAAGCGATAATGCCCGACGATGTGTCCATAGCTTTGCAGCTTGTCTTCCTCATAGCGCAACTGAAGCGGCCCGGAATGATGAATGAGATACGGAACGCCGCGCTCATTGCGACGGTCGGAGACAATCCCGATGTGCCCCTCATACAAGACAATGTCCCCACCGCGCCATTCAGAAATGTTGCGCGCGTCGGACGTGAGGCGCTGCGCATGAGCATCGAAAAAGACCTTGAGATTGGGCGTGCGACGGAAATCGATCGCCGGATCCGGAATCTCGATCGCATAGGCCTCTGGACGCCGCGCAACATCGGCCGCGACGAGTGCCTGAAGGTCGTAACCCGCCTCCCGGCACGCGATGGCAACCACATCGGTGCAGACGCCGTGTTCGTCATCGGGATAGCCCGAAGGGTAATAGACGCTCTTGTAGTGCGGGCGGGTCTGGATGTAGGCGAGGGCAGCGGCAAGGACATCATCGTTGTCGGCGATGCCATCGGCGTCGGCGTCAACCGTGGCAGCGAGGTCGGCGGAGAGGCCGGCATCACCCGCCCCGGAGGCTCCCTCGTACCGGTCGACGGGACGATGCGAAGATGTGATGCAAAGGCGCCCCGTCGCGATAAGGACCGCACCGACGGCGATTAACGTGAGCGCAAGTATTGCGAGCATGACGATGGAAATGCGCGACTCGCTTCTTCTCGCACCCATTTCCATCCCTCCACCCTTCCCCGTTATGCGGCGGCACTCAGGGTCCCTATGCAAGCTTTGACTCGCACCCTTAGCCGCCGGCATCGATTTTTGTCCGGACGAATCGGCACCATTATCGCAGGGAATGGATTCTGCTGAGACATGCGAAGTGATGCTATTTGCCTCGGCTTCACTCACCTCGTCGGCCCACAGCTCGCCGATGAACATGTCCAAGATCTCCGTGCTGTAGACCCAGCGCCCCTGGTCAAAGCCGCACGTTTGGTACACCGCGTCGTCCATGCGATGGATTCTGATGCCGTTGTCCTCGATGTTGTACCCCACACGGACCCCGTTGCACGAACGCAACCCGGGCGCTGATGTCCCTCACTTCAATTTGGGGACTATCCCTGAATTGAGGTGCGTTGCACCATAAATTAGTCACCCCTGCCTGCCCTTTTTCATATCGTCGAGAATGAGCGACTTAAGGTACTGGTTCACATTCTCGTGCGATTTAATCCAGCTGTATATGGCGTCATCCTGCTCGTTAGGATAGAACCGCATCACAATTTGCCTGACGTTTTTCTTGCGGTAGTTACTGACCGCGCATCGTTGTGCATCCGTCTGCATTGCTCCCCCTACCATTCGCGCACTCTGCGCCAAATCCCATAAGCGATAAATGGCACTGTGAACGAAATGACAAACACCTGCACCTCGCAACCTCAGCGGCATACACGCAAGCGATACCATCAAATTGGTCGCAACCAGATGTCATCTTTCACCAGCAGCTCCCGACCTAATCTCCAGTTAAATCGACACCGCATTAAACGGAGATGCAGTTTTCGTAAAGTTCCTCTGCGGCGATGTCAATCCCACCCGGCCATACGACCGTACCGTATTCAATGCGCAGGGTGTTGAAAACCAGAGGGTCTTCAAGAGTATGAAACACCCCCGCCCCGATGAGCGGAGACGCATCGTATATGCCGCGCTTTCCATCCTCGAAAAGAAGCGCTATACGGTAATCGGAAAGGGGACGTGCCTCGACAACATCCACGATGGGCGGAAGAACAGGACCCGACATCACAACCTCCTAAGCTGGGTGTATCGATCGTGCAGGGCTTCCTATACAACAGTAAGTTATTGCACACTACATACTCTCCTGCATTTTCTCGCGCACAAGGCCCTTGATGAACCCCGCCACATTCGGCTGTGACTTGAGGAACGCAATCATGTCGGCATCATTCTCGTTGTGGCACCGAAACACGAACGTCGTCTGTTTCTCCTTGATGTATTTGGTTGTCGCCTTGGTCTGCGCAGCCGTCGCCATTTCGAACTCCTTCATCCATATGATAGGTATTTATATATAGTACACATTATACCTCGAGAGGGATGTGTGCCCCATTGGAGCATAACAACCTCGCGTCCGATAAGATTCTCCCGCCGACCAACCATAACGCTCCCGCAATGCGATCCAGCTATGCGGCCGCGCAATGCCCGCCCATCTACTCGCGGGCCACAATCGGCGTATCGTCCCGCCGAAAGAGCCGAAGGAGGTCTCTGCGCGCTTCGCGCCGCTCCCAACCCGATGAGCGAACGAGAACACGAGCTTCATAGACGAATGACCTCGCTAACAGAACGTCATCGCGCTTGGCCACGGTCATGGGCACGAACGGAACGGGCCGTCCCCCGTGATCCATTTGCCGGGGGCGTAGGATCATCCCCGCATACGCGGGGAGCACCGGGGTGCGTCACTCGTGACGCGCGCCGCAATCGGGATCATCCCCGTATACGCGGGGAGCACTTTGCCGGAAGACGTGGGCGACCGCGATCTGTGGGGATCATCCTCGCATACGCGGGGAGCACCGACAGGTCGCCGCGCAGCCTACCCGACCTGCGGGGATCATCCCCGCATACGCGGGGAGCACCGCGAGATGCTGCACGCAATCGAGGAGACCGTCGGGATCATCCCCGCATACGCGGGGAACACGAGCTCGTGCGACGACCCGACGGCATCGTCGGCGGGATCATCCCCGCATACGCGGGGAACACGTAGTGGCGCGGCGGCGTGTGTGCCGCGCCGTCGGGATCATCCCCGCATACGCGGGGAACACCGAGTGCGTCGACAGGTTGACGATGTCGGTCTTGGGATCATCCCCGCATACGCGGGGAACACGCTGCGCTCGCCCTGCTCGAGCCATCGGCCCTCGGGATCATCCCCGCATACGCGGGGAACACGCCGTTGATGCTGGCCCACTTGAATCTCGGCCTAGGATCATCCCCGCATACGCGGGGAACACCGCCGCGTTGCCGGCGGTTTGGCAGATGTAGAGGGGATCATCCCCGCATACGCGGGGAACACGGGATTTTCTTCGTGAGAAAGGCAAAAAATGCTGGGATCATCCCCGCATACGCGGGGAACACCGCGTGGTGCCCGTCCCAGCTCACACGCGCCTTGGGATCATCCCCGCATACGCGGGGAACACGTACCGCTCGCGCATGTACGCGATGGTTCGCGCGGGATCATCCCCGCATACGCGGGGAACACTGATGTTGTCTCGCGCCCACACCACGGTTATAGGGGATCATCCCCGCATACGCGGGGAACACAGATACACGCGGCCAGCGATGGTGGTGTTGTTGGGGATCATCCCCGCATACGCGGGGAACACTGGCGGTAATGATCAACTCTTTGCCATCGGAGAGGGATCATCCCCGCATACGCGGGGAACACGCTCGAGTCTCTGCCTATAACCCCGTACCAAGGGGGATCATCCCCGCATACGCGGGGAACACAGACGGGGGAGTAAAGCGACGTCGGGAACTTCAGGGATCATCCCCGCATACGCGGGGAACACCTTGTAGGGCAGCGACGGGACGGCCTTCTCCCAGGGATCATCCCCGCATACGCGGGGAACACGAAACCATGCACCGCGCTCATGTCGTCGATCCAGGGATCATCCCCGCATACGCGGGGAACACTATGTCGGCGTTGTACGAGAGTGTTTTTTCCCAGGGATCATCCCCGCATACGCGGGGAACACACTTATTTACCTGCGATCCCAATTCCCGGCGTGGCAGTTTTGTATCACTTCATCCAAATCGACGAGCCTTGTGCCTCTTGCCTGCATCACTCCAGCCTGACTTCCTGGCTCCATAGTAGCTCTCATCTTCGCAACCGCTCGGCCTCTCCATCAAAACCAAACCATCGCAATCCCTGGGCTTCCAGCTGGATCGATAAACACGAAATGCAACATGCTGCTCATTACTGGCCGAATAGGCCATTATCGCCTTGCCATCATTAACGAAAGCGGTGACCCTCGTCCAAAGAGCCTCCCGGACACGAGCGGAAACATGACCAACAAACACGCCTGTTGATATCTCAAAAAGCCATCGTGACAAATCTCCCCGAACGCTGGGTGGACAAGCGGTCACAACTATCACAATCATGGCCGCTCCCCCACCTGGTCGTCATCACATCCATAGGACTTGCCATACGCGACCTCACCGACCTTGTCATCCCAAAGAGCGAGTGACTCGGCATCACTTTTCTCATCTGGAGCAACGTTAAGGAGCCGCTTAATATCCTTAGCCACCCTTCCCAGCAAGAACATATCGTAGAACCGGTCCCTCATTGCATGCCGTACGGCGCTGCCGATATCCTCAGGCTGCTTTGCCGCAACCTCAAATGCCACCGGAATCGAAAGCTCCACCTTATATAAATCGGCGATGTCGTAAACGAAAGAACGCTCATGGCCGACATGCACAAAGCCCAAGCCAGGCGAGCATCCAATGGCAACGATCACCGCATGGACAACTCCATACAAGCATGCATGTGCCGCAGATAGCGCCTTGTTGATCTCTGTGCCGCTTTCATAGTCGTCATGATCATACGTGCGCTTATCCCACTCCACGCCAGTCTTCTTTGACATCGAACGATATACCGACCGAACTCGAGCCCCCTCTCGACCGCGAAGCTGCTGCATAGTCAACTTCGAAACATCTTCGTGGGGAAATCTCATTTGATACATCGCCCGAGCGACCGCAAGCCTGCTCCGGGTATTCGAAACGAGCTTAGCCTGTTGCTGTAAAAGGGCGGAAGAGTGGGTGAGCGGCCGTGCGGCCGCATACATTCTCACCCCGTTCTCCCCCACCCAAACAACCGTTGCTCCACTTTCCGCAATGGTCGACATCGCCTTATGACTCACGGACGAACCAGGGCCAAGCATCAACACGCCCAAGGATGCCGAAGGAAGCCTTACGACCCCCTCGGCATCCGCAACAGTGATGGCATTATCTTCCTGACCGATGACACATCGCTCGAAATATGCAAACGATATCCGGTCCTCCATACGCGCAAGCTCAATAACATCCGGAGGAGGCGGGGACTTGCGCGATATCGCTGGAGATTGGGCAACCTTTCCACCATCGCTCATCATAGTCACCCCTACGGCCTAGCAATGGTCAACAATCCGCAGCCAAAACCTTTTGCACGCCCGATGCCGCATACGAGCGCCTTCCGGAATAGCTCGGCATCGGAGATCTCCAGAAGACCATCGTAGCGGGCAGTCCCCAAAGTAACCTGCTTGCCATTGCGGGAAAAGCGCTCCTTGCGGCTTTGACTCACCCTTACCTGCGGCTCTCCCGCGGCATTGAGGGGAATGCGGAAACCGTATCCCTCGCAACGCATGAGAAGCCAATCGATTTGCTGTTTCGACGTCACTTCCGCCTGAAGCGTACCCACAACGCCTTCGCGCTTGACCAATCCCTTATCGACGAGGACTTTGCGAACTGGATTCGCCTTGAGGCGAAAGGCCCACAGCTGGCCTGCTTGCAGTCCATCGAGCCGCTCATCATATTCCTTCGTTCGAACCGCCGCACATTCGAGCGACAATCGCCTGCACAGTAAATCGGAATCAGGGGCAGACGGGCTCACGATGAACAACCGAGCGGCGTTCGAAAAGTCAGAGATATCGAGACGCCACAGAATGCGCCCCTCAGTCGATTCACCGCTTGAGGAACCCTCATTCCCAGAGCAAGCCGCCTCAACCAACGCATGGATACGATAAGGCGAGACAACATGCCGATAGGTCGACTCCGACCCCTGATCGAGCTCAAGACGAGATAGATACATAGCACCCTCCTTCCCGGGCTAGAAATCCATTGGATCGTGTTCGTCCACGTTGGGATGAGACTCGTCGACGAAATCGGGGTTCGAGATCATATCGGTAAATACCGGGCGCATGCCGTAGCTGCGGTTCTTCGTAAGGTCGAAGCTAATGGGATAATCCGCACGCGCCTCACAGACTTCGCCTTCCCGACCATCGCAAACCAATTGCAACTCTGCAGGACAATGGCGCTGTCTATACCACTCAGGAGCCTGCCAAGGCACACCCCGAAGCACATCTCGAACGTCATCGCCCTCGGAATGTAGGCCCAAGACAAGCGGGGAGTCCGGCGGGCACGACCTCCTTCCCAAAAACAGCGGCCATTTTGGACACGCCAAAGCCGATTCCACATCAGCGAGAAGAGCGTCATTGCCGCCAAGTGCGACGACGAACACGGCATCCGACAGATAATACCTGTTCGAAATCATCGAATTCTTTTGTCCCCTCACCCTTGCAGCATGAAAGTCACGCACAAGTTCTCCAGGCTTATCAACACGGACAGCAAACTCCAAAGACGCCAGATCCTCAACGGACTCGTCGCGGGCGCGGCCGAGCGCGGAGGCCATCAATCCGACAACTCCGCTTTTTGTGGGCTCCTTGCGAGTCTGACGCGTAAGGAATCTTGAGCCATCGCCCCAGGACTGCATGGGCCCCGCGAGCCGCAAGACCAACACACTCATTCCAATCACCGTCTACAGACGCTCGGCAAGCTGAACACGCAACGACCCAAGCAAGCCAGGCATATCCGTGCGCACGCCAACGGCATCGAGCTCATCAACCGGCTCCGAGTCCACGATATTCCACGCCACACAGGCGGGCATGTCGTAGGAGCGTTCAATCGAACCGACGCGCGCCCCAAGCTTGCGAGCGGCTACGCGCGAAATCGACTCGGCGCCCTTCGCCACCACAGGAACTTCGAACGCGCTCACTGGATTCACCGGCTGTTTGTCGCGGATAGAAACAAGCACGGCATTGGGCAGCGTGCGATTTGCAAACGAGTTTTGCTTCCCGGTCGGCATGGAGCGAATAAAAGCCTCGGCAAACGCGGTAACGGCATCGATGGTAGTCTGGATATCGCCCAATTGCTCCACCAGTGAGCTCACGTTCACTGTAGCGTAGCGATATAGCGTAGACGAATTATAACCAGTCGAGTCAATCATGGCTGCGCCGGCATTATCGTCGGCAGCACACTGGTCCATAGCCGTGAAGTAATCGTACTCCTGAGTGACGCGATCAACGGAAATGGAGTGTGCGACCTGCGCGCAAGCATCGACATTCAAATCAGGAGCATCGGCAAGCATCCGGCCGAACAGGGCGATCTCGATTCCCTGCTTACCATGGAATGCCCCCGCTACGTCCTTTTTGAGGTCCTTTGGTTTAGCCGTCGCCCAATCAACCCCGCTATCCTCCCAGGCAAGCGCCGCATTTGCAAGCGCGACGATTTCCGCCCGTGAAATAAAGATAAGATACTTCGCTGCGATTTTTCCCTCGTCGTCGCCACTTCGCTTGGACTCCTCGACAGCGATGCCGGCAGCGGTAAGAGCGGCCTTCGCCAAAGGAAGAGCCTTCTCTTGCAAATCAGGCCGCATATCCTCGATTACGCAAGCCACCTGATCGGCGACGAGTTTGGTGCGAATTGCGAGTGCTTCCTCAGGGAGCATCGAGGCAAACTCATCGCGCATGGCCTTCTTCCAGGCCTGACTCGACACGCGAGCGCGACGCACCCCGCCGTACACAGCGGTCTTCGGAGCTCCCGTATCATCGCGGTTGATATTGTTGGACGGAACGTTCTGAATTGCACAAAAATCGACGTACAGCATCATCGATCCTTTCATTCGTTATCTTCATCCTGCTTGCTCCCGTGCGATACGGGAACGAAATACGCGGAGCCCCATCGAGAAATCGCGCGTTCACGCTGATACGCCGGACCCTGCATCTCATATAGATCAGCAGCCAGAAGGCCAAAATCCAGGCGTATCATTCGATTGGCACCATCATCCGTGCGAGCTGATTTCATCAAGCCCAGCAGCGAACGAACACCCGATATGACACCGGAGAAATCAGAAGAACCCTCGATGGACGCAAGCCTGCGCATGACCCCTGCAGCCAGGCTTTGATCGGGTTGAATCTGCCAGCAGGCACGACCAAAAGAGTTCGCCCTTCTCTCTGTATCGTTTTCAGAGAACACGGCGACCCCATAGCCTTTTCCCTGCTGCAGGACCGCATAGGCACCGAGGGCGACGCAGGCGGCACGGAGCTCACGCGACGATCCCGCAGGATCACCAAGCTCATCGATAGGCCAATCGGAAAGTACCAGGTCTCCCAGAGTAAGGAGAGAGGGGGTCTCGCCCGTTATGAGCCTTCTCAGGCGCGCCATCTGGGCTCGAGCAGCGGCCTCGTTGCCACTTTCGCCCATAATCTCACGCTGCAGCCTTCTGATCTTCCTATTGACAAACCAATTGAGCGCGAAGGAGCGCTCGCTAAGCGTATATGCCATATAGGCTCCTTTCTCTATTACGTTCTACTCGCTTGAGGGCAAAAGTTTGTTGACCCTTTGGACGAATTGCGATTTCGCATATGCAACACTACGACCAGAGTGCGTAACGAACTCTTGGGCATTCGATTGGGCAGCAGCATCGAATCCAATGCGAAGAACGCTTCTGCGTATGGCATCCCCGCACTTCAGAGTTCGTGCGTGGAAGTCCTCACCTACGGTGAGCCCGGCAAGATAAGCCCTGAACAGCGCATCGACCTCTGCATATGCGGCCACCAGCACATCCTGCGCCCTCGCGGACGCAATATCCTTCGATGCTCTATCGCCCTTCGACTCTTCCGAAGCTCGAACAAGCTTAACAACTTCGAAAATCGCCGAATCTGCCTTATCTGCCAGCTCGATAGCAAGTCGCACTGCCTCATCGTCATGGACAGCAAGGGCAGAACCTATCTGCAGTCGATCATCGAGGCTGTCTACATACACGCTGCTCTGAGTTCCATACTCAATTCCTTGCGCATGTATCGCGACCTGCTTGGGAAGCAAATCACAGAAGTCGTCGTCGACTTCTGCAAGCTCATCGGCCATGATGTTCATCCAGCGAATAACCCCTGGCCGATCATCAAGACCTTGATCGACGCCGACCGATACGGCAAGCAGCCCGCTCAACCCACGCCACATGGCCCTTTTGGCATCGTGCGTACGAGGCATAAATGGCGCGACGGGAAGCTTAAGACGCACACGCTGAGGCTCGCTCTGCTTCATGGACGTCATCGTTTCGCATTTCATCGCATCCACTGGATGCAACAGGTCGCCATAGCATGAGATAAAGCCGATTACACCGTTGCCGCCGTCGGATGCGATAAGACGCACCCGCCGGGACTGCAGGGTCTCCAATTGAACAAGACCAGTAGGAGCCAGCAGCTCCCTGCTGTCGGGCGAGCTCTCATCCTTCTCCCATGGCGGAAGATCCTCTTGGTTCCCAAGAAAACAAACATCGGCGCGAGCGTCGTCGAAAAGAACGAAATTCCACATCAACGTCTCGAACAGATTGCGTCCCTCTAGGTATACAAGCCCAAGATTTCCAAGGTACCCTGTTCCCGGAATTCCTTTCGGCGCGTAGGCCTTGCCGTTCTTTGCATGGGTATTGCCCACAACGGGGGTCTTGATCCCCGCCGTGTCATAAGCCTGAGTAAATACAAGCCATCTCGCAGCCTCGGCAAACGTCATGCGATTTGGCGCCGCAATCCCACGAAGCGAAAAAAGGTGCTTTTCCGGTTTAGACGGAACATCGGCCATCAAACCGGAAACTGGATCGAATGCCTTCTCGGACGCATACTCCAGATCAGAAATCTGATAGAACGGCTTTGGTCCAAAGAGGTCAAACGAGCCAGCATATTCATCCAGATACCCCGATAGGATATCCATATCGAAGCTCCCGCGCTCCCACATTGACAGCCACAGGTCTATCGAACTAAACCTATCGAGCATCGAACGACCATACGCACGGCGCATAATTGCATCGAGCAAGCGCAGCAGCACGCCCGATTGCTGGGGAATATCTCCAGTAATCTCGGCAATTGCATCTGCATTCTCAAACGCCTCGAGAATCGATACTTCACCCTGATGGCCATCATGCCAAAGCACTTTGATCCACGGGGACGTCAGCAACGAAAATGAGGCAGTGTCAGAATTCATGTCAAACCTCCATTTTTATTAAGTTGTTGAAATGAAAAGGGATCACGCACGCTCTTCAATCCCCCCATTTGGAGGGAACACCTTGTAGCGCAATAACATCTTTGGATCACCCCCACAAACGTGGGGAACAAGATGAAGACGCACGTGATCTGCGCATTCGAAAAGTAGCCACTATCATTCGTTGTATTCAGCTCTCAAGGAACTAAAGCAACCTATTGGTCATTACATTAAATATAGCCCTTTGACTATCGTATTACAATGAACAAGATTTTATTCCAGAGTATTTCGAGTACCAGATCTTATGCCCGGCGATAGATGTCCCGTAGTCCCCACCTGGCAGACGATCGAGAAGCAGAACGAGAGAGCCAGCCAATAATGGCGCATCAACCCAGGCGCCAAGCAGCGCTCCGCAACGCTTTTCAAGCTCAATGATTAAAGGCTCGATCTTATCCGCAGAACACATCTCCAAGGGAAGTCTGACAGTGGAATTTGCAATGACCTTTTGCTCGTCGAAGCTCGGAACAGCATCTGCCGAAACCCTGGCACCCTGCGGGACGCCGTGTTCCTCATCGCCAATCCAAGGCAAAAGATGCAACCCATCATCTTCTTGACACAACAGAATAACCTCGACCGTCTCCTCCGTATCTCTAACGGTACGCGGACCCCAATCGTCATCCCGAGCATCACCGCCAGCAGAAGCATCCGCTTTTCTGCACCATTCGCCCAAACCATGCCCGCGCTCAAGGAGCGTCGCCGCTGATTCGACCAAGCAGTGCTCCGCGCGAATTCTTTTGATGGCCATTTTGCGCTCGCGCTCATCACATGCCTCTCGATATCCCTTTTGCCAACCATCGGGAATGAGCAGATCGCGTCGGTCGCTATAGGCCCTCCTGACTTTCGAGGCAATATCGGCGGGAATATCGACCGTAACCTGCGACTCAGGACAAACTAAGCCGAGCGATACCAGACTTTCGAACAAAGAGGCTTTTCCATAAATACTTTCAACTCCCGCTTGCAGAGAGGGACCGTCAGCGTGCCACCCCGTAATACCTCTGATATAACAGCGAGCTTCCCGGAGGCCGTCCGGCCGCCCATCCCTCCCCCTGTCATGGCGATGCATGCGGCCAAGCCGCTGGAACACAAGATCAACGGGAGCGATATCGGAAATCAACATATCGAAATCAATATCCAACGATTGCTCCAAGACCTGCGTGCCGACCACAATCAGCCGATCAGGTCGGATGCCGTTAGAACGCGTAGCATTCGCACCCAAGAGCCTGCGAATCTCGTTCTCCCTCTTCATGCGGTCGAAATCGGTAAACCGTGAATGGGTCAGCAGGACCTCGTCGCCATATTTGGACAATAAGGCATCGGCGGCCTCCTGGGCCCTCCTCACCGTATTGCAAATGACGCCGACGCAACCTCCTTGAACAGAAGCGCGGTCGATTAAATCGACCAAAGCGTCAATATCATCATCTATACATGTCAGCTGCACTTGGCATGACCTAGCAGACGGCTTTGACTCGCAGTAACGGATCTGCCCGCCATCGGCTAACGTCAACAACGGATATGAATCAATGGTTGGGACGACAGTATCGATGGCATGGGTATGCTCCGGCGGAGCACACGCATCAACACCCAGCTCGTAAGCGGCAACAAAACGACGACGCGTCTCTTCAGGCAACGTTGCTGAAAGCATAACGACCGGTACACTCCAGCTTCCTAACCATTCAAGAAGGCGCTCGAGATATACCTGCATATATGCATCGTATGCATGGCATTCGTCGATAATGAGCACCTTGTTTGCAAGCCCCAAGTCACGCAGCGCCAAGTGCTTCATGGATAGTGCGCCCATGAGCACCTGGTCGATCGTGCATACAACGAAGTTTGCCAGCATTCCCTTTTTCCGGCCAAACAGCCAGTCCGAGGCAACCACTTCATCACGCTGCGACATCAAGTCCGCGAAAGCAAGATTCCCGGATTCCATCGCCTCGTTGTAATACTGGCGAACAAATTTCCTTGAACGCGCAACGATTCCCTGAAATTCGTCATTCAGCCTCGATTTGCCATGTGCCAGATAAATCGAACGAGCCTCTGTGCCATCAGGCTGCGGCAGCCCATCGAGCCATTTGTGAACGCGCCCAAACATCGCATCGGCTGTTGCCATGGTAGGAAGGGCAACAGCCACCCCGCCGCGACCAGATTGCGCAGCAAAGACCTCGGCGACGGCAAGCGCGGCCTCTGTCTTCCCCTCTCCCATGGGTGCCTCAATGATCATAAGCCCCCCATAGCTGGCACTTCGCGCCAGTTCCACAGCATCAATCTGGACCGGGCGTGGGGACGCCTGGGCGGGCAGCCCAAAACGGTCGGCAAAATCATCAGATATGTTCAAGAACGAACCACGCTGCCCACACCAGGGCGGAAGAATGTCGATGACATCGAACGCTTCCTGCGCACGGGCTTCCAAATCAGCCAGTGAGGCCCTTCCGTTCTGCAGCGCGCGCCCCGCACTCGTAGATGGAATCATCGGAAGCAAAGGGAAGAAATCTCTATTGCTGGCAAGCCAATCAGCCATGATGCAAATACCGGTGAGCAATACTCCAACGTTTGCGGGGACGCCCGCTGTTCCCATGCCGTTCGAGCTGAGAACCCTGATGTAATCGCCCTCTTGAATTCCCGCAATGCGCTCAATCAACGCAATCAATTCAAGACGCGCATCAATCCAGGCTGGTTCTTTCGTTCCCAATTTGGAAGCGTATTGCTTGAGAATTCTAGGTCGAACAGGCTCGTTCGGCGTAGAGCCGTGATGTAATGCCAAAATAGTCGCCAAAGACGCCGCAGCGCTCTTCATCTCCCTAGACCCACATGCGGGCAAGCCATGCAAGTAACTTAGATAGAGCGCAGCGCTGCACCACGCATGGCGTGGAACCGTATTCGAAGCGGCATCACTGTCCTGAGGAAACCCAAACCCTCGCCTCTTGAGACCCCTGATAAAGAGGTTCTCAATCAGTACCCCTCCATGGCGTAGGGGTTGAGCCTGAAACGCGGGGACCGCCTTCCCCAAATCATGCAGGCCGGCAAGAAGGACGGTGACTCTCTTCGCAAAATCGCAATCTACACCCATTGCCCTCGCGATTGTATCCTTCACACCGAGCGGCACCCAGCAATCCCATAGCATGCCGGCGACATGTGCAGCGTCAATCATGTGCAGAAACAAGGGGAGCCATTCTTCGTTAAGGCCGTCGTCGGATTATGCCCACAACCTACTAGCGGCAGGAGAAAGCTCGATATATTCCTCATCGATCACCAAAACCACCCGCTTCCGCATACACATGACCATATACTGCAATAGTGCCACAGCGTGCGGACACAATTATGAGAGCGATAAAGAAGCTGTGCCCCGAATGGGCCTACAGCCGAATCGAAGCATAACGGATGGTTCCGCATGGTCGACGATGCCGCCTCAACAGAGCTCACCCGCACTTCAAAACGATGCGCGGATGCAAGCAGCACTTTCATCCTTATACTCATGACATTTGGAAGGACCCCCATGCCCACCCTCATCATCGACGCCGACGCGTGCCCGGTCACACGTGAGGCGCTCGCCTGCGCGCGATCGACGCGCATCCCCGTGCTCATCGCCGGGAACTCCACGCAAAACCTCGCCCGGC
>ERZ779866.1867-NODE-1867-length-20029-cov-20.363673_pt1 | contig 20029 bp, 18 predicted proteins | sample MGYA00511248_ERZ779866 | MGnify/ENA primary metagenome ERZ779866 (study PRJEB29588, sample SAMEA2155758) | human gut metagenome | biome: human gut; feature: human-associated habitat; material: faeces | place: Denmark | collected 2008/2010 ... | reverse complement strand
TATAAAATATTAATAATATACCTTACAAAACCAACAAAAGAAAAACATGAGAAAGAAAAAAATAAAAATAAAATTAACTTTTATTACTGTATCTTCTTTACCATTCTCCTCTTTCTAATTTTATTAATCCATTTTAATATTTTAAGTCTCATATTTTTGATACTAACTCTCTTAAGTACAATTATTTTCTATAAAAGGCAAAAACAAACTATAAAAACGAAAGATAAGCTTTAAATATAAGAATAAGTTTATCTTTTATATATAATTACCAAAAATTATTAAAACAACACTTTTAGTACATTTTTATTCCTACAATGGTTTATTTTAAAAACGTACTTATTAATCCATTTTAATCACATTTTAAGATCAAAAGCAAAAAAGATCTTTTATATATATATTGATCATCAAAAGAAAATATGTTATACTTTTTTTAAGTGGTGATAAAATGGAAAAAGAAACATTTAAAAACAGTATTTATTTTTGTATGGAAAACATGTTAAAGGTTAAAAAAAAGGAATATTTAACTTTAGAAGAAATATATAATGAAGTAGCTAATTATTTAGAAAAGGAAAACAATGCTACTTTTCAAAGCCAAATTCGTGGTAGACTTCAAGAAAACTGTCCGCAATCATCGAATTTTAAAGGAAATCCTTTATTCTATACTAAAAGCATACATTCTGGTCTATGGACAATAATTAAAAAGAAAAAATACATAAGAGATAAAGATAATAAATATCTAGTTACAGAAGATGATTGGAAAACAGTAGTGCAAACAGAAAAAATAGGTTATGATTATCAATGTGATAAGGATACAGATAATATTTATAAAGGAAAGTTAATAGCAAATCTTGGCAAAGAGAAAGCCCAAGTAATCCTAGAAGAATTAGAAAAGATAAAAAAAATATTAATTGATAATAATGTTTTTAGTGAAGGAAAATTAAATTATGGTAATGCTTTTGAAGTATTTGCAATTAGTACACTTCATAATATAAGTTATGAATCATGTATAAAAAAATATTTAGTTAAGGGAAGTAATGATGGAAAAATTGATGCGATTTATTATGATAATAATAGAGTAGATGTTTATCAAATAAAAGTAGGTGATATAAAGCCAGAAGACAAAAACCTTTTAGAAGCTAATTATGACTTATGCCAACGCCATCAAACTCCTAAAGATGGAGAGGATTTGTTTCGTTTTATAGAGAAAAATAGAGAATTTTTAAAAGGAAAAACAGTATTATTTCATATTATTTCCAGTTACATCAAAAATTCTGAAATCAATAAAACTCCTAATGAAATTTATAAAATGTTTTTTGAAAATAAACTATTACCTACAAAAACAAATAATTTAAAATTAGAAATTTTAAAACCAAAAAAATATAATAATGAGGTATATCAGAATAATGTTTCTAAAGATGAAAACAATAATTTTATCTTTTATATAAGAGCAGATGAATTTATAGAATGCTTACTAAGGAGTTTAGGAATTTCTAGTTTAAATAGTCAAGAAATAGATTTATCTAAATATTTTAATGATAATGTAAGAGGAAAATTAAAAGTAAATAAAAAAATACAATATACAATTAAAAATGAACCAGAAAATTTTGTCAAGTATAATAATGGTATTAATATAACAGGAAATGTAGAAGATTTAACAAATGCTATATTAATAACAGATCCCATTATCAATAATGGGCAGCAGACCATTACAACATTAATAGAAACGAAAAAAAATTTAGATAAAATTATTTTACCTATTAAAATTACGAATGAAAATAATATGGAAATCAAAGCAAAAATATCACAATATACAAATGAACAAGTTAAAGTAAAAGCAGTAGATATTTTATCATTAAATTCAGAAATACGTTTAATACAACAATTACTATATAAAAATAATCAATATTTTTTAGAAATTTATACATCTGGAAAAAAAGGTTATAATGAAATTATTAAAAAAATATATCCTAAAAATAATATTATAAAATTACTTGATTTTTTGAAATTATATTTTTCAGTTGAAAATCCTAAACAACTAGGAAATTGGAAAAATAATCCAAATAATGTCCTAGAAGAAATCAATATAAATAAACCATTTGATTTAAACCAATCTCTAAAAATTTGTAAAGCTATTTCTGATTATAAAAACTATATTAACCAAGTAGAAAACAAAAAAGAAAAGGCTGATTTAAAATCTGCTGATTTAGCTTTTATGTATCTAATGGTTTCAGAAAATATGAATCCTGAAAATGCAAATATAATCATCAAAAATATAAATAATAAATACTATTATAGCATTCAAGATAAGAAGAGTAAATTGATAGATATATATAAAAGTTCATCTATTATAAATAAAATATTAGAAGAAATAAAACATCAAAAATATACAGAACCTGTTAATAAATAGAATTTTTAAAAAATGAAAAAGAAACAATTAAAAGAACATAAATTTAGTACTGGTGCTAAAATTGGACTTACAATAATTCAATTAATTTGTGCTGGAATTGTCGTATATCATACTTTATTCACAACTGGCTTCTACTTTACAACAATTCATGCTTTATGTGCTATTTTAACATTCTTAACTTTGTTAAACCAAGACTACTTAACAAAATTATTAAATCACAAAATATGGAAATATCCAGGTAAATTAGCATTATATATTTATATGTTACATTTCCCAATTGTTGGTGTTCTATATAAATCATTTAATATTACCAATATACCATGTTTAGTAATCGTAACTGTAGTAGTAACAATAGGATTATCTATGTTGGTTATGTTTATAGTAGATAATGTGATTACTCCAAAATTAACCCGCAAAAAAGAAATAGCAACAAACTAAATAGTGTAGGAAAAAGTAAACAATATCGTTTACTTTTTTGCATTTTATAATAACATTTTAAGTTCTTGCAATTCATTAATTGTTTTACTAACAAAATGTTACGTAAAAACTAAAAAACTCCGTAAATACGGAGAACAAAACATAATGGTGCTGAATGACTGAATTGAACAGTCCTCTGATGCTTACCATGCATCTGTTTTACCACTAAACTAAATCAGCATATTAAAATTATAACAAATATATAGTTTTCATGCAATATCTATGTTATAATTTATAACAAGGATGGTGTTTTTATGAATGTACCAAACCATGTAGCGATTATTATGGACGGCAATGGAAGATGGGCTGAAAAAAGAGGACTAAAAAGAAGTATGGGGCACTTAGAAGGAAGTAAAACTTTAGAAAAATTAGCCATTCATGCGATAGATATGGGAGTGAGTATATTAAGTGTTTATGCTTTTTCGACAGATAATTTCAAAAGAAGTGAAGAAGAAGTAAAATATTTAATGGATTTAGTTGTTAAATATTTTAATACAAAATTTGAAAAAATAAATAAAAAAGGTGTAAAGGTAGTAATATCCGGAAGAAAAGAAAATTTAAGAGCAGATGTTATTGAAGCCATTAAAAATATTGAGGAGAAAACCAAAAATAATACGAAAGGGATTTTAAATATTTGTTTGAATTATGGCGGACAAGAGGAAATAATAGATGGAGCAATTAAATTAGCAAAAGATATTAAAAATGGTTTAGATATAAAAAGTTTTAAAAGAGAAGATTTTTATCATTATTTATATCATGAATTACCTCCAATTGATTTATTAATCCGCACAGGAGGAGAAGAAAGAGTAAGTAATTTTATGTTATATCAAATGAGCTACAGTGAATTTTATTTTACGGATACATATTTTCCAGATTTTGATAAATCAGAGTTCAATAAAGCAATATTCATGTATGAAAATAGAGATCGTAGGTTTGGAGGGCTAAACCATAAAAAAAATAGTTAAATTTCTAGACCAACATCGTATTATTTTAGTAGTATTAATATTAATTATCGTTAGTACAACCTTTCTAGGAATAAATTCTTATCTATTTCTTCATCATGAATTTTTACCTTTAACTTGTACAGATGGAATAAATGAAGAATACTGTTATTCAAAAAAAAATAAAATCTTAGTAGAGCCAGAGGGTAGTAAAGAAACTTTTTTTACTGAATATCAAGAAGAAATTGAAGCATTAAAAAAGAAATATAGGCTAGATGATTTTAATTTTTACACTGCTTACTATTACCAAGTAGTTTCAGACTTAGAATATGAATTAACAGGAGAGAATAAAGAATTAAAAGACTTTTTTGAAGTATATGCAAATACTTATGATTTAGAAAATTATTATTTAAAAAATAATCTTTATTTTAGATGGTTTTACCGCTATAAAATAAATTAATATCTTTCACTTTTAAATGAATTGTAGTATAATACTTTTAGTTTGTGATTGGGAGGAAAAATATGAAATTTAAAATAACACCAAAAGATGCTTTAATTTTTTGTTTATACTGTTTATTATTATTATATTTATGTGCAATCGCTGTTTTAAATTTCTCATCATTTATTAATGAAGGAGAATTTTACGGCTTACTCCCATTTAAAGCTTTTACAAGTGATTACATTGTGATAACTTTATTTATGTTTGTCATTGCTCTAATTTTAATATTTACAAGCGTTTCTTCTTATATTTTTAATAAAGAAAAAGGGAAAGGTATTGGCATAAAAATTGGTGAAAAACAAGAAAGTGGTTATGCAAGGTGGAGTACAGATAAAGAAATTAAAAACGATACTAATATAGCTAAGGTAGATCCTAAAGCTGATACTTTAAATGCTGCCGGAATTCCATTAATTAATAATGGTAAAGAAATATGGGTAGATAACGGAGAATATCATAATTTAGTTATTGGTTCAACAGGATCAGGTAAAACACAAACCATTGTAAAGCCAATGGTAAACTTATTAGCCAAAAAAGGCGAATCCATGATTATTACCGATCCTAAAGGTGAAATTTATAAATATGCTGCAACAGCTTTAAAAGAAAGAGGATACAAAATAATAGTTTTAAATTTTAGAGAACCAGCTCATGGAAACGCATGGAATCCTCTTACTTTACCATATCGTTATTACAAAGAGGGAAATACAGATAAATCAACAGAGCTATTAGATGACGTTGCTTTAAATATTTTATATGATCAATCAAAGAAAAATAGTGATTCTGATTTCTGGGAAAAAAGTGCTGCTGACTATTTTTCAGGGTTAGCTTTAGGACTATTTTATGATGCTCAAGAAAAAGAAGTAAATTTAAATAGTATTAACTATATGTCTAGTGTAGGTGAAGAGCGCTATGCCACAAGTAATTATATTAAAGAGTATTTTAATTTAAAAGGAGCTGAATCAAGTCCATATATTTTTGCTTCCAATACCATTAATGCACCAAATGAAACAAAGGGTGGTATTTTATCTACCTTTAGACAAAAAATAAGATTATTTTCATCACGTGAGAGTTTAAGTGAAATGCTTGCTTATAGCGATTTTAATATGCAAGACATCGGTCGCGAAAAAACAGCGGTTTTCATGATTATCCACGATGAAAAGAAAACTTACCATTCTTTAATGACGATTTTTATTAAACAATGCTATGAAACGCTGATTGATGTTGCTCAAGAAAATGGGGGAAAGCTACCATTTAGAACTAATTTTATCTTAGATGAGTTTGCCAATATGCCACCTTTAAAAGATGTGGATTCTATGGTTAGTGCAGCTCGTTCGAGAGATATTCGCTTTACTTTTATCATTCAAAACTTTGCTCAATTAAATGATGTTTATGGTAAAGAAGTAGGAGAAATAATTAAAGGTAACTGTGGTAATTTAGTATACTTAATTTCTACTGAATTAGCAGCTTTAGAAGAAATATCTAAAATGTGTGGAGAGGTAAAATCAAAAGAGAAAGATAAGACAGCATCTACACCATTAGTAACCGTATCAGATTTACAAAAACTAAAATTATTTGAAGCTATTATTATTCGCTTGCGTAAAAATCCATTTAAGACGAAACTTGAACCAGATTTTAAAATGGATTGGGGGATGACAAGAGAAGAAGCTCCATATCCAAATAGAGAGATTAAAAAAATTGAATTATTTGATTTAAAGAAATTTGTAACAGAAGAAAAAAGAAAACAAATGATGAATAATTTAGAAAATAATAATCAGGCTCCAAGTCCATTTAGTAGTAATTTTGGTAATCCATTTATGTCGGGTACTACAAATCCATTTACTTCTACTCCTATAGGAGCCTCAACTCCAATAGCCTCATCTAATAATATGACTAATCCATTTAATTCAAATCCAATGTTTAATAAACCAATGAATAGTTTATCTGATATGGATATTGATCAAATGATGAAAGATATAGATAGAAGATTAAAGGAATTAGATGAAGAAGAAGCAAGACAAAAAGAAGAAATGGAGAAAAAAACAAATCCAATTTCTGATATGGTAACAGAGAAAAAAGAAACATCAAATGTAGATTTACCTAAAGAAATACAAACAGAAAAAACAGTAGCAATGCCTAATACTACTATGCCAAAGGTAGATGAATTATCAAGCGATAATGGCAAAGTAGCAGAGGAAAAAATAGAATTGCCAAAAGAACAAGAAATGAATTTAAATAAACCAAAGATTAATGTCGATGCTGATAGTATTATTGTAAATGATAATGTAATAACAGATGACGAATTCTTCGATGATTTCTTTAACGAATAGAAATATATAAATCCCATAAACATGAACTTATGGGATTTTATTATTTTTAGGTTTACATATGTAAATCATAAACATATAATCGAAATAACCAATATAACACAAAAATAATTTATTATTTACTTAAATTCTTTTTTTTGATTTATCATTTAAATTTCCTAATTTTTTTCTATTAATAAAATGAAAATAAAAAAAGGAAGAAATAGAATAAAATATAAAAGATAAAATAGAACCTAATACAATAATAATAAAGAAACATAAAAGGGTAGTAAAAAAAGAACATATACCTAAAATAATTACCCTAGATACAAAAATATAAATAAAATGCCAAAATGATGAAAAATAAGTTAAATCAATAATAAGACTAACGATAAAAGGAATAAAAATAGAACAAAGTAACATAGAAAAAAATTAATAATAAATAATTTGGGATAGAGAAATGAAAGTGCTTCTAAAAAACCATGCTTCCATTTCCAAATAAAACAAACAATACCTATAATAATAGTAATAATAATGCTACATAAAATACTAAAATATTCAATATCAAAATTTTCAAAAGAAAATGCATGAAGAAATAAATTTTTACAAAAAAAATAATTAACCATTATAGCAAAAATACCAAATACAACACCAAAGAAAATAGTATAAGATTGATGTTTTTTAAACAAATATCTGAATCTGTTATGACAGTAGTAATAATAACTTTTTTCATATAAACCTCGCTAAAAATTATTATAACATATATTTTCTTTTTTCTCAAAAACAGAGACAAATGTATTAAACCAAATTTCTTTTTTACATATACTAAATTAGTGATGTATATGAAAAGATTAAATATAAAAGACTATTATAAAAATATGGGAACGTTAATAGATATAGAACATCCTTTAGATTATGCTAGCTATCATCACCCTGATAGCATTAACATTCCCTATGAAAAATTATTATTAAACTATAAAGCTTTACTAAATAAAGATGAAAAATACTTTATTGTTTGTAGTAAGGGAACTAAATCCAGAAAAGCCGTAAGTATATTAGAATTCTATGGCTATGATGTAACCCAAATGAGTTATGAATGATTTAAGGAAGATATTTTGGATTGTCAACTTTACCTAAAAGATAATCAGCACTAAGATGAAATTTCAAACAAATAGTGTAAAGAAAAGGGGTAGCAATCAAATATCTTCCTTTTTCATAATCAGCAATCACCGATTGGGTAGTATTAAGAATAGAAGCAAGCTTTAATTGAGTTAATTTATGTTCTTTTCTAATTTCTTTAAGTCTCAATCCGGATTTAACTTTATCTAACCTTTTTATAGTATTATTGTATTTCCTTATTTCAGTAAAACTAAAAACATAATCTATTGATACATCAAAAATATTAGTCAAATTCCAAAGATGTTTAGAAGGAATGATACTATTTTGTAGTTCATATTCTTTATAAGTGCTACGATTAATATTTAGAAAACTTGCTATCTGCTCTTGAGTTAATTGTTTAGAAATTCTAATTGTTTTAAGTTTATTTCCATAATTCATTGTTCTTCACCATAACAATTGTCGCATTTATTGAAAAGAAAAAAATATAATGGCTAATATGCCGATATTTTTCTTGACTTTTGAACTAGTTCAAATTATAATTTGAATATAAGCTAGGAAACTCATCATAGCTTATATAAATAAAAAAATAAATGAAGGTATACTTCACAGAAAGAGAGCTAAGATATGAAATTTGAAATAATAAGGAAAAGCCATTTAAAAAGAAATATTATCATAGGAGTAGTATGTATAGCAATTATTAGTGCCATAGTACTAAATTTTACAAGAGCAAAATATCGAACCACTCAAAGTATTCCATTAGTGAATGGAACAATTAACTATGCACCATATGATTTAAAGATGGTAGCAATGTATCAAGAAGAAGATGGAGAATATAAAAGTATAGATACAGTACCAACAAGTGGATATAGTTTAAATGAAGAAAAAAGTTATTGTGAAATTAATAATGCAAAGGATAATACTGTGTCAATGGAATATAAAAATGGTAAAGTATATATAGGAGTAACTAAAAAAGGAACAAAATGCTATTTATATTTTGATAAACAAATATTGGCCAAAGATACAATATTAGCAAATAGTAAAGTAAATGAAGGTACACCAGATTTTAGCAAAACAGCAACAACGGATGAAGGAATATATAAAGCTGAAGATGATTGGGGAGAAAGTTACTATTTTAGAGGAGCAGTAACAAATAATTATGTAAAATTTGCCGGATTCTACTGGAGAATCATCAGGATCAATGGCGATGGAAGTATTCGTTTAATTTATGATGGAACTAGTTTGCATAATAATGGCGAATCATCTAATGATAAACAAATCATATCCAATGTTTTTAATAATTCTTATCAGCAAAATGAATATGTAGGATATATATATACATTAGATCAAGTGCATGGATTAGATACAGAAAGCCAAGTCAAAAAAGCACTAGATAGTTGGTATAAAACAAATATTATGAACGAAAACTATGAAAATAAAATTAGTACAGAAGTAGGATTTTGTGGAGATCGAGAACCAAGTACAAACCAAACAGCAATTAATGGATCTGGTGGGATTGGAAGTGCTGTCACTTATTACGGTTCATATATAAGACTTATAACTAATAAAACTCCAACCTTAAAATGTACGAATAAGGAGGATTTATATACATCAAAAGAAAGTAAAAAAGGTAACAACATTTTAACTTATCCAATCGGACTCATCACAGCAGACGAAGTTTCTATGGCCGGAGGAGTATTTGATATTGATAATACTAATTATTATCTATATTCTAATTCATATTGGACCATGACTCCGCGTTACTTCAACGGCGCTCTTGCATATGTATTTCTGATATCTTCAACTGGCAATTTGAATGGAGTAGGAGCAGCAGGTCATTCGCATGGAGTACGCCCCGTAATAAACTTGTCAAATGATGTTGAGATAAAAAGTGGAAACGGAACTATTTCTGCACCATATGAAATTTCAGATTAAAAAACTAAGTCAATCAACATAAAATTATTCAAAAATACAATGAAGATATATATTTACAATATATACTTAAAGTTGTATTTTTTTCTTGCTAAAAAATATATTTCGTGGTATATTATAACTGTATTAGTACATATAATACAATAAAGGAGGAAGAAAATGATTGAGATTAGTAATTTATCTAAAAGTTTTGACAACAAGAATTATGTATTAGAAAATCTAAATTGCAAAATAAAAGACAACGCAATTTATGGTTTAGTAGGAGCAAACGGAGCAGGTAAATCAACACTTTTACGTCTTATCAATAGTATTTATACAGCAAATGAAGGAAAAATTTTGATCGATAATCAAAATGCGTATGATAATGAAACATTAAAACAAGAAATGGTATTTGTGCCAGATGACTTATATTTTTATCCTGGATATACTTTAATGGATATGGCAGAGTATCATAAATCTTTATATCACAATTTTGATATGAATTTTGTGATTAATACAGCCAATACTTTAAAATTAAATCCCAATGTAAAAATTAGTAATTTTTCCAAAGGAATGAAAAGACAATGTGCTTTAATTTGTGCTTTAGCGACGAATGCTAAATATCTGTTTTTTGATGAAACATTTGATGGCTTAGATCCCGTAGTACGAAATTATTTTAAAAAGTTATTATCTGATGCCATGTCTAAAAAAGATACGACAATTATTATGACAAGTCATAATTTAAGAGAATTAGAAGATATTTGTGATAACTTAGGTTTATTATATAAGGGCAATATTTTATTTGAAAGTGATATAGATACTTTAAAAACCAATATGTTTAAAGTGCAAATATCCTTAAAACAAGATTTTGACAAAAATACATTTAAAAAGCTCAAAATCTTATCTTATAAAAAAGTAGGAAGTGTAGCCACTCTAATTATCAATGAAGAAGGGCATGATAGTAGAAAATATTTAGAGAGTTTAAAACCCATAATATTAGACTACTTACCACTTACCTTAGAAGAAGTATTTATATATCAAATGGAGGCGTTAGGATATGAATTTGAAAGCATTCTTTAATATGAATTTTTTTAAAGAAAATATAAAAAAGTCTAAAGGACTACTAGCATTTCTTTTAGGAATAATCCCTATTATTAATATAATTATATTAATTATTCTTTTAACAGGTAATGAAGGAATATTAGTAGATTTTAACACTCTAAGTTTCATAACTTATGCCGGAATTATATTTGTTCCTTTATCATTATCAATCACTTTATTTAGTTTTATTTTTAAGAAAAAAAGTGTTGATTTTGTTATGTCTAAACCAATTAATCGAAAAAGTATTTATTTTACAAATACTTTAGGTGGAATATTCATTCTTTTGATATTTACTTTAATAAACACTTTAATATTTGGTTTATTCAATTTAATATTTTCTAGTTTAACAATTCCTTTTGCTTTATTATTAGACTATTTTATTTTTTGGTTTATATCTTATGTGTTTATGTTTATTGTAACGAACTTAGCAATTGTAATATCAGGAAATCTAATAACAAGTTTTGTTGTATTAATGATTATTGTATTCTTAGTACCATATTTAAATTATTTACAATATTTTTCTTTTGACTATCATAGCAATTATAACTATATAACTTGTACAGAAGATACCTGTAAACCAGAAAACTATTATTGTTATGGTGACACTGAATGTGAAAAACATATGTTAGATAATGAATATGAATTAGAATATACCAAAATAATGAATTATAATTTTATTGCACCTTTAATGACGGGAAATAATATTGAAAGTTCTACCATGTATAATTCAATTAGTTTAGTAAAAATGCTTATTTTAAGTTTTGTTTATGGAACAGTAGGTTACTTTATATTTAAGAAAAGAAAAATGGAAAATAACGAAACAAGTTTTAAAAATGCTTTTGCTCATTATTTAGTAAAAGGAATTACATTATTCCCAGTATGTTTTGTAACCTATGCTATTATAAGAAGTACAAATGGAATAGGATGGCTAATATCTATTGTTGGAATTATCATTTATTCTATTATTTATGATTTAATAACGAGAAAAGAAATTTTTAAATTAGGAAAATCTCTAATAATTAGTTTACTTTTATTCTTCTTATATACTGGTATATATACAGTTAACTTCCAAATTTTAGATAGTAAAGAACATGTCATAAAAAAAGTCGACAGTATTATTTATGAAGAAGTAAAAATAACAGATCAAGATTTGATTAATGAAGTAATTAAAGCAACTTTAAATAAAACTATTGAACAAATGAATTCTTCTTTATATGTAACTTTAATAGATGGAAGCAATAAATATGAAGTTAGATTAGATATTCCAGAATCTTTATATAAAAAATTAGAACAAAAGGTTAAAGAAAAAGAAAGAGTAACAATGAAAAATATGAATTATAATAACATAAATTATATAGAATATTGTAATTTTTCTATTCCGGTAACTAAAGAAATAAAAAAAATAATTCAAGATAATATAGATAAATTAGATAGCTTTGATATAAATGATGTAACGAATAATGAAGTATTGTATTTATATAGTTATAAAAATCACAAATATGAAAAAGCAAGTATTCCTGTTAAATTAACAGAAGAATTATATAAAAAAGTAATTGATTATCAAAATAAAGATTTTATAAACTATATAACAACCACAAAATATGATTTATATTTTAGTCCACACTACTATGCTGAAGAAGTTTTTACAGACGAAGATATTTATGTATTTGATTATGTAATTAATAGTAACTTAAATGCCTTTATTAATTATTTACAAAATGATAATGAAATAGATTTAACGAAAGAAAGTATGAGTATCCAAACCTATTATAATCGTTCATATAATGTAACAATAAATAACGTTGAAAAATTCCAAAAAGAATTTGAACAATATAAAGAAAACGTAAAAGAAAATATTGAATATCAAAATTTAATAAAACAGTATGAGGAGCAGGGGGAACTCTATGAATATTAATATTGATTATTCAAAAAGAGAGCCGATATATGAACAAATAGTAAAAGAAGTAGAAAAGCAAATAACACTAGGTATTTTAGAACCAGGATATCAAGTACCTAGTGTTCGCACTTTAGCTTATGATTTAGGAATTAATCCTAATACGGTAAAAAAAGCTTATGATATTTTAGAAGAAAATGGACTAATTATTTCTAAATCTACCAAAGGAACATTTATTAGCGATAACATTAAAAAAGCGAAAGAGTTAAAAATAGAAGAATTATTTCAAAAGTTAAATGATATAAAAAAAGAATTAGAAAATTATGGATTAACCAAGGAAGAGATTATAAAAAGGATGAAGTAAAATGATGATAGTTTATAACGTAGTAATGGTTTTGTGTTTATTATTTAGTCTTTATTTTGGAATAACAGGTTTGTTTGCTTTTAAAAAAATAAAATATCATCATAAAAATACTAAGAATAATAAATTTGCCATCTTAATTCCGTGTCGAAATGAAGAAGCAGTAATAGGAAATTTAATTGATAGTATTCATGAACAGAATTATGCTAAAAAGTATTATGATTGTTATGTAATACCCAATAATTGTACAGATGAGACAGAAAATATTGCGAAAAGTAAACAAGCCAAAATTATAAAAGTGGGTATACCCACCAAAAGCAAAGGGGAAGTATTAAAGTATACTTTTGAGTATTTAAAAGATAGAGATTATGATGCTTATGTTATATTTGATGCTGATAATATTGTCGATAAAAATTTCCTATATTATATGAATGAAACTTTAAATGAAGGATATTTAGTAGCTCAAGGATTTCGTGATGCTAAAAATCCCAGTGATAATTACTTAACTGGTAGTTACACTATGTTTTATTACTTACAAAACTTTTTCTATAATAAATCGCGAATGATTTTAAAAAGATCAGCAGCGATTAATGGTACAGGATTTTGTGTAGCGAAAAAAGTCATAGATGAATATGGTTTTCAAGTGAAGACTTTAACTGAAGATAGTGAATTTACAGGAATATGTTCTCTAAATCACATCCAAATTGCTTTTGTTCCCAAGGCAATAACTTATGATGAACATCCTACTAGTTTTAAAACATCATGGCGTCAACGTAAAAGATGGAGTAGTGGATCCTATGCTTGTTTAACAAGATATAGTAGAAGTTTACTAAGAGATTTTTGGAAAAAAGGCAATTTTTGTTCATTTGATTGTCTGCTATACTATTTAGCTCCATTAGTTCAAGTAATATCATTCGTCTTACCTTTACTATTCATGGTATTAAATATATTGGAAAGCTTAATTGTTGGCAAATTAATGATCAATACTTCTAGTATCATTTTCTTTTTCCTTTTTTATGGATGTAATGTTTTACTGAATATTTTCATCATCAAAATGTTAAATAAAAAAATAAAAGATCACTATAAAGGTATATTTGGTTTTTCGCTATTTATCCTAACTTGGATACCAATCAATATGATTTGTTTATTTAAAAAAACTAAAAAATGGGAACCAATTAAACATACAAGAAATGTTTCTGCTAAAAATATTTTAAATTAAATTCGACATTTTTTTCAATAAACACTATAAATTAAAGATTTAAGAGTTGACTAAAATTAGATTTTTGATATAATTAATTTAGAAGGTGAAAATATGAAGAATTTAAATAGAAAAGGTTTTACTTTAGTAGAATTATTGAGTGTGATTGTAATATTATCTGTGATTGTTTTAATTGCGACCAATGCTGTTGTTCCAATGGCGGATAGTGCTAAAAAACAAGTGCTTGCAATGGAAGCAAATTCTTTAGTAAAAGCAGCACAAACGTTATATATACAAGAAAATTCTTCAAGTTCTAAATGTTATACTTATGATGAGATTATTTCCTCTGGCTTGATTGAAAAGAATGATGAAAATTATACAGGAAGTATTTCCATTGAAGTAGATTCTTCTGGGAACTATACTTATAAAATATGGTTATCTAATGGCCAATATATGATTAAAGGTGTAAAACCTGATGTAACAAGTGATAATGTAGAGACATCAGCAGAAGATGCATCTACGACATGTAGTGCTAATTAATCTAGTGAAAAACTAGATTTTTTTAATATTTTACTATATAATGAATATGGTGATGTAAAATGATTATAGGCTCTCATGTATCTTTTGGTCGAGACGGTCTTTTAGGGAGTGTAAAAGAGGCAATAAGCTATGGAGCAAACACTTTTATGTTTTATACAGGAGCTCCTCAAAATACTCTAAGAAAGCCAATTGATAAATCAAATACAGAAGAGGCTCAAAAATTAATGATAGAAAATAATATAGATATTAATAAAGTGATATGTCATGCTCCTTATATTGTAAATTTAGCTAATAATTTAGATGAAAGGAAATACGATTTCAGTATTAATTTCTTAACTCAAGAATTAGCAAGATGTGAAGAGATGGGAGTAAAGTATATTGTTCTTCATCCGGGTTCTAGTGTCGGAATAGAAACTTCTATTGCCTTAGATAACATTGTATATGCTTTAAACCAAGTATTAAAAAAAGAATATGATGTTATGATTTTGCTAGAAACTATGGCCGGAAAAGGAACAGAATTAGGACGTACTTTAGAAGAAATGAAATATTTAATAGATCATGTAGAAAATAAAGAAAAAATAGGAGTTTGTATTGATACTTGTCATTTAAATGATGCAGGTTATAATATGGCTTCATTTGATGAATTTTTAGCTCTTTTTGAACAAGAAATTGGTATAAATTATATAAAATGTGTTCATATAAATGATAGTAAAAATATTTTAAGTGCCCATAAAGATCGTCATGCCAATATTGGTTACGGAACAATAGGATTTGAAACTTTACTAAAAATTATCAATCATGAAGCTTTAAAAGATATTCCTAAAATATTAGAAACTCCATATATCGGAAACAGTGATGATGATAAAGAAAGATTATATCCCCCTTATAAATTTGAAATAGCTATGATAAGAGAAGGAAAATTTAATTATAATATGATGAATGATATTAGAGAATTTTATAATAAATAAAGGAATTGAACTATAAGAAAAAAAGAAAGTACTTTAAAAACAATTAGAATAGATTGCTTTACCCTTGTTAAAAGAAATCTATGATACAATAAATTTAGAGAATTAGGCTAAATGCCTATTTAATTATTTCAGGCATTGGTTGCTGTCTTAAAGACCAATGCTATTTTTATTCTTGATAAAATTACTTTTAATTAAACCGTCATTTTTTAGAGCTCCCATCTCGTTTCCTTGAAAGAGTAAAGAAAAACAAAAAATAGAATGGAAAAGAACAAAACAAAGGCAAACATTCCTCCTTAATACTCAAGACTATATCAAGTTACGATAACGATTGATTAGAAGACTTTAGTAATTTTTTCTTTTTTGTGTCATATTAATTATTTTATTCAATATTTAATTTTTAACTGTTTTATGTTAAATTTCTATGATTTTAAAATAAGAATTTTAAATTTAATTACTTAAAGTTAAAAAATGATTGACAAAATATATAAAATGGTATTAAAATGATAAAAATTATATTTTAGTGGAGTGAGAATTATGACTTTAATTAGAAGAAATTTTACTAAATGGTTTTCATTAAATATTTTTTGCTTAGGTGTTTTATTCTACAATGTAACTAATTTTTATAAAAGAGCGTCTTTATGTGTTTAAGACGCTCATTTTTTATATTAAAGGAGGAGTTATGAAAGATGTTAGTATTGAAAAATTATAGCAAATGTTAAAATTAAATACGGAAAATGTGAAAAAAGTAAAAAATCATATCAATATGCCAAAGAATTACATTCTAATCAAGTAAGGCAAAGTGGAGAACCTTATATTATTCATCCGTTAAATGTAGCATATATTTTAGCAGAAATGAATGCTGATGTTGGAAATACAATGGTAGGAGCTTTTGTTAATGATGAGTATGTACCAATAGATTATAGTTTAAAGAACAAAGACAGAGTTAGAATAGTAACAGATGATTTATCATTTGGACCAAGAGAAGATTGGCTTGAGAAAGCTCAAACAAGTCATGCTAGAAAAAAATAAAAGAGTTTAATAAAAAATAGAAAGAAGGAAAAAATATGGAAGCGTTTATTTATGTGAATAAGAAAAAGAATATAAATAATCAAGAATTTGAAGTAGTTGAAACAAAAGGAAAGGGACATCCAGATAATATTTGTGATACATTAGCTGAAAAAATTTCAGCAAATTATTCAAAATATTGTTTAGAACATTATAGAGTGATTTTACGTCATATGATAGATAAGTTATCTATTTTAGGAGGCGGGTCAAAAGTTAAATTTAATGGTGGAGAAATGATAGCACCTATAAGAGTTTTAGTAAATGGTAGATTTACAGATAGATATAATGATGAAAAGATTGATTACATGAAGATAGTTGACGAAACTATAAAAAATTATTTTCAAGAATTATTTCCTATGATAAATATTGAAAAAGATTTATTAATAATTGATAATACTCATCACAATGAAGGACCAGGAGTTATTTATAATAATGACAATACCACAAAAAATGAAAGAATGAAATTCTTTGAAGCGACTTCCATAAAGGATGCATCTAGACATAATAATCATAATAGATGTAATGATACATCAACAACTGTTAGCTATTATCCAATGAGTAAATTGGAAATAACAGTATTAAATATAGAACAATTATTGAATTCTGATAATTATAAAAAATTAAAACCATGGGTTGGGAATGATATTAAAGTTATGGGAATACGAAAAGAAAGAAAAGTAGAAATAACAAGTTGTGTTCCACTAATATCAAAATACGTCAAAGATTTAGAAGATTATAAAAATAAACTAAATATAATTAAGAAAGACATTGAAAAAGAAATAAAAAAACAATTTAAAAATAATGAAATAATCGTATATTTAAATACAAGAGACAATTATGAAAAAAATGACCTTTATATGACATTAACTGGTAGTGCTATAGAAAGTGGAGATGAAGGCATAGTAGGTAGAGGAAATAGATCAAGGGGTGTAATTCCTTTTAGTAGAAATTTTAGTATGGAAGCCGCTTGTGGCAAAAATCCAGTATATCATACTGGGAAATTATTTACCGCGATTGGTGATATTATAAGTAAAAAAATTTATGAAAAATATAAAGTTGAAAATACAGTATATTGTACTTCAAAAATGGGTGATAGTATTAGTAATCCTTGGAATATAAGTGTAGAACTTAATAAAAGAATATCCAAAGAAGAAATTGATGACATTAAACGCATGATAAATGAAATAATTGAAAAACATTCAGAAATCACACAAAATATTATTAATGATAAAATAAAATTAAACAGTTATTAGGAGGTGTAAAAATGGAAAAAAATATATTATATCCTGATTATATAAAAAAATTTTTTATAGATAATGGTTATAAATATTTTAAGCCTTTTTCAATTATAAATAACCAAGACACAGTCTTTATATCCGCGGGTATTCAACCATTGCTAAAAAGTGTAAGAGAAAATCAAATATTAGATTGCGAAAAAGTATATTTACCACAACCAGTTATCAGAACTCAATATTCTGAAAGCATTGAAGAAGGGACTTCTATAGCTTTTACAAATGTTACAACAGCAACTTTTAACAATTCAGAAGAAGAACATTTAAAAATGGTCAAAGATTGGTATAATTTTTTAAATGAAATAGGAATATCAAAAAATAATATTTCAACTTTGTCAGATGTATATGAGACAAGATGGGATGATTTAGATTTAATTGGAAAAAGAACTTTTCATTATTATAATAATCTGGAAATAGGAGACACAACATTTTTTTCTAAAATAGCCAAAAATGGTAAAAGCATTTCCGTAAAAACAATGAGTGATTTAGGGTTTGGATTAGAAAGATTAAGATGGAGGGCAACTAACAAATCTTATTACGACTTATATAGTAAGTTTGATGAAATAGATTTAAAAGTGAAAGCATATTTATCTGCCTTAGCATTATTGGCAGTAAATGAAGTTAAACCTTCAAACAAAAATGCTGGTTATAGGGTAAGACTTTTTTCAAAAAAATTAATTAATATTATAGAAGGAAGAAGTTTAAATGTGCAAGAATTGAAATACTTGGAGGAATGTATTATATATTGGAAATTGTGGCAAGAAAAAGATTATGACAATAAAGAAATAATTATAAACGAATTAACAAGAAATGGTAATAGATTTATTTTAGATATGTTAAGTGAGGAAGGATATAAAAACTTAACTGGGATTAATATAAATATTTCTAGAGAAGAATTTAATAAAAGACTACGATTTTCAGGCGTACCAGAAGAGCGAGTAAAAAAATTAATTAGGTATAAGGTGCTAAAATGAAATTATTTTTATGTGGTGGTGGTTCAAATACACAAATTATGTATGCATTAAAAAAATTTAAATCGGTAGTAAAAAAAGGTAAACCAATATTATATATTCCTTTAGCTATGGAGAAAGAAAATTATGATAGTTGTAAGAAATGGTTTGCGAGAGAATCTAAATATATTGGAATAAATTCTTTTGAAATGATTACTTCATCAAAAGAATTAGCAGAAAAAAAATTAAATAATTATTGTGCATTATTTATTGGTGGCGGAAATACTTTCAAACTTTTAAGTGAATTGAGTGAAAACGAAAATATAAAAAAAATACAAAATTATTTAAAAAATAATGGCATTATTTTTGGAGGAAGTGCAGGCGCAATAATTTTTGGAAAAAATATTAATACTTGTCTACTTGATGATGGAAATAATATAAAATTAAAAAATTGTGATGGTTTTAACTGTTTAAATGGCTACTCAATATTATGCCACTTAAATAAATCAAATTTTAAAAAAAATTATGTTACATTTTACTCTTTTGTATGATTGACTTCATTTTAAGGAAGAGATATAATTATTTTATCTTATCATTTTGTCCAAGGGCTTTCTTATGCATTGGACATTATGTACTTTTGGAGGTAAATTTATGAAACGCGTTTACAACTTTTCCGCAGGCCCATCTGTACTACCAGAAGCTGTACTTCGTCGTGCAGCTGACGAAATGCTGGACTACCAAGGAAGCGGCCAGTCTGTTATGGAGATGTCCCACCGTTCCAAAACATTTGATGCAATTATTAAAAACACAGAAGCTTTGCTCAGAGAATTAATGGAAATTCCTGATAACTACAAAGTTCTGTTTTTACAAGGCGGTGCATCTTCCCAATTTGCAATGGTACCTATGAATTTAATGACAAAAAACGGCAAAGCTGATTTTGTGATTACAGGTCAATGGGCAACAAAAGCACAAAAAGAGGCAGCTCGTTATGGTGAAGCAAATATTGTTG
>ERZ779866.1866-NODE-1866-length-20032-cov-5.790759_pt1 | contig 20032 bp, 14 predicted proteins | sample MGYA00511248_ERZ779866 | MGnify/ENA primary metagenome ERZ779866 (study PRJEB29588, sample SAMEA2155758) | human gut metagenome | biome: human gut; feature: human-associated habitat; material: faeces | place: Denmark | collected 2008/2010 ... | reverse complement strand
GTACTACGCCTGTTGTTGTAGTAGGTGCTGCTTCTGCTCCCCAGAAGAGAGGATCTGCTGTAACAGCATTTGCATCGCTTGTTGGTGTATTTGTGTAGTTATAATACAGGTTGTTGCTGTATGTCATCTTTGCTGTGCTGTTCTTACCGCTCCAGTTTTCTGACTTTTCAGCGCCTGAATTATAGATGATGTTGTTTCTAACAACTGCTGTACCGGTCTGGTTTGCGCCGTTGTTTCTGTCAGCTACTCTGAGGAATGGAACTCCCTCTGCCATATAGAATACGTTGTTGTAGAACTCTGCCTTTGGTGCATTGTCCGGAATGTCAAGAGCACAAGTGAGATCCTTATAGCTTATGTTGTATCTGAATACTGTATTGATTGCCTGTATACCGCAAACCATAACTGCACCGCCCTGGTTGTTATGGCTGTAGTTGTACTGGTAAACTGTTCCGTCGCCCCAGTCTGCATCCCATGCCTGAGCGTCTCCGTTGTAGCATGTGTCAAATACTTCGTTGTACTGGAACACTGCATCTTTACATTTCCATGGCCAGATACCTGCTGCTACTCGTCCGAAAGCTGTAGCGCTGTAGATGTCTGCGTTGATTTCCTTTGCTACTCCATCAGCTACGTTGTATTCAACAAGAGGCTGATAGCAGTACATTGTTGTGATTGCGTCTCCGCCAACGCTTTCAATGTAGTTATTCTTGATTACTACATCTGTAGCGCCGTATTTCTGGCATACTGTGTCGTCAATTTCAGCTGCATTGAACTGGTTGTAGTATGCTGTGTATGCAAGGGCAATACCCCATCTGCTTACGTCTTTTACGTAGCAGTTCTGAATTGTTACGTCGTTATACTTTGGTATTCCTGTTGATGCTTCATCTTCAGGCATAAATACTGTAAAGTAAATACCGCCGTTGTTCATGTGCTTGTCATAAACATTACCTTTTACATCGTGGATGTAGAGGTCATCAAGAACGATATGGTCGATTGTACCTGCGTTCTGTGCTACAACTGCCACACCTGTTCTGTTCATCTTTGTTCTGAGGCTGTAGTCCTCATTGAGGAAAGAAACATCGTTTACAATTTCAAGACCGCTTATCTCGATATACTCTACATCGTAAAGCAGAATTGTTGAGGATACATATCCCTTGTAAACGTGCTGTGAGTTGTCAAGAGCCTTGCCGTAATCCTGATACCAGATTCCCTGGCCCTTTGCGTCAATTACCGGCTTTGCAGCTTTTTCATCGCCGTATGTTCCAACTATAATTGGATTTTCAGCAGAGCCGCTTCCCTTAAGATGGAGGTACTGATAATCGAATACAGAACCTCTTTCAAGCAACACCTTGTCGCCTGGCTGCAATGTAATTTCATTGATTTTTGAAAGACTGTAAAAAGGTGTGTCCTCACTTGTACCGTTATTTGTGTCTTTACCTGTCAATGTGCTGACATAGTATGTAGTTCCTACATCATTAGTATCTGTTTCACCTTCAACAGCTGATACAGAAAACAAAGAAGAAAATGCTGTTAATACTAATGTCAGACAACAGATTATTGATACTAATTTTTTTGTCATGATTTCAGCACCTCCTTATCATTCTGCTTCGTAGCCAAGTCTAATCTCAGCTGCGCTGGCAAATATAAGTCCTGCATTCTGTGACAAAGACTCTGTTGCAACAAGCTTTACAAATCTTGTATTTACAGTGTCAAACTCAGCATACTTAACAGTGCTGTCGCCTGCCCATGTATTGCTTCTTGTTTCTACCTTTGTCCAGCTGCCGTCTTCGCCTGTATCACTTACATATATTTCATATTCTGTGATAATTCCGTTTGTTCCTCCGGTGCTGCGTGGTACATACTTGAGCATGGCTACATCCTGATTTGTTCCCATATCGATTGCAATCCATCTCTCATTCTCTGCGCAGCCGTTCCAGTTTGTATGCCACATTGTTGACAAGTTATTGTCAAGTGCCAAGTTGCCGCCGCCTTCTGTTGCATTATTTGGCTGGTAGCTTCCTACTGTAGCCGTCATTCCCTCTGGTGAGTACTCTGTGTAAACTTTCTCAATTCCAAGCTTGTACTCCTTAACGGAATCATTATATGTTGCCTTCAATACCATTGTATCTGTAAGCACGCCTTCGGTAACTTCTGTACCGTCCTCGTTGTATACCTTTACAGTTGTTCTTTCATCATAGATGAGGTTTGAAAGCAATGTTTCAACTGTTGTTCCCTTTGCAATTCCGTTAATCCATGTGTCGGTAACTTCATATACATTTGAGAATACGCCTTCAACCATTGTATCTTCTACACTTGACTCGTATACGCCGATATCAGGTACAAGACCTACTTTGTTTCCAAAGAAGTCATATCCTGTGCTTCCTGATACATAAACACCGGCATTGATTGCAGGTGAGCCGTCCTGAAGCTTAAATCCGTCAAAAGCAGTTCTGTCGTGTACAACACCTGTTGTAGATGTTGGTGCAGACTCTGCATTTACAAACATAGGATCGCCTGTTACTGCATTTTCATCATCAGCAGGTATTTCATTGTAGTTGTAATACAGGTTATGGTCATAAGTAACTGTGCAGTTATTGCTCCAGTCTTCTGTCTTTGTTTCGCCTGCATTATAGATAATGTTATTTGTAAGAACTGCTACACCGCCTGAGGAACGCTCTCTGATAAATGGAACTCCTTCTGCCATGTAGAATACGTTGTTGTAGAAATCCGCTCTCGGGTTACCCGGCAGATCCAAAGCACCTATAAGATCCTTATAACTGATATTGTATCTGAATATTGTGTTAACTGCCTGTACGCCGCAAATCATTACGCAGCCGCCTTCGTTATTATGGCTGTAGTTATACTGATAGATTACGCCGTCGCCCCAGTCTGCGTCCCATGCCTGTCCGTCACCGTTATAGTGGGTGTCGAATACTTCGTTGTACTGGAACACGGCGTCCTTGCATTTCCACGGCCATACAGCAGCTGCTACTCGTCCGAAGCTTGTAGCATTATAGATTTCCTCGTTGATTTCCTTTGCAGCTCCGTCGGAAACGTTGTACTCAACAACAGGTCTGAAGCAGTACATTGTTGTGATAGAGTCGCCGCCTACGTCCTTAATGTAATTGTTTCTGATAATTACATTTGTAGCTCCGTACTTCTGGCAGATATCGTCAGGAATTTCTGCTGCATTAAACTGAGCATGATAAGCTGTATAAGCAAGAGCAATACCCCATCTGCTTACATTCTCAACACGGCAGTTCTCAATAAGTACATCGTCATACTTTGCGATTCCTGTTTCAGCTTCATTTGCAGGCTTGAAAACTGTAAAGTAGATACCGCCGTTGTTCATGTGCTTATCATAAACATTTCCTTTTACATCATGGATGTAAAGGTCACTGAGAACGATGTGATCTATTGTTCCTGCGTTCTGAGCCACAACAGCAACACCTGTTCTGTTCATCTTGTTTCTAAGGCTGTAATCCTCATTCTCGAAGCTTACATTGTTTACAATCTCAAGACCGCTAATCTCGATGTACTCTACATCGTAGAGCAGGATTGTTGATGAAACATATCCTTTGTTTACATGCTGTGCATTGTCAAGGGTTACACCGTAATCCTGATACCAGATGCCCTGGCCCTTTGCATCGATTACAGGCTTAGCAGCATCCTCGTCGCCGTATGTTCCAATGATAATTGGATTTTCAGCGGAGCCGCTTCCCTTAATATGGAGATACTGATAATTAAATACAGAACCCCTTTCAAGCAATACCTTATCGCCCGGCTGCAATGTGATATCGTTAATCTTCATAACTGATTCCCATGCAGTGTCAGGTGATGTTCCGTCTGCGTTGTTATCGCCGTTCAATGAGCTGATATAGTAAGTTGTTCCTACATCTGCTGTTGTGTCAACTTCATCAGCTGATGCATTTCCGAGTCCAAAAGTGAACAACCCTGAAATCATGCTAATACTGAGCAGCATAACCAGCAAGCGTTTCATTGTTTTTCCTCCTTTTCTGGTTTTGGTCATGTTTTTAACCTCCTTCTTAGATTTAATTTATATTTTCAAGAGTGAAACTATAAATGTCTTCATAATTGCAATCGACCTGCAAACTTTCCGCTTTTTCTTCTACAACCTGGTCATAATGTTCTTCACGAAGAATTTTTTCAATGTTTACTTTTACATCTTCAAAGGGTTTGTAGTCATTCTCTGTTTTTGAAAGACACTGAACTAAAAACAGATATCCGTTTTGGTCAATTACAGCACTTTTCTCTCCTGCATCAAGGTCATATCCGATTTCCATAACATCACCTATGGTTTTGGACATGTAGTCAGCCTCGTCGGAGAGTATCTCCTCTTCTCCGTAGTATTCTTTTAATTCCGGATATGTGTCTATATAATCTCCGATATTTGTATCGGCTTCTGAGTAAAGACTCATCATCTGGGAATATATCTCATTTTTCTCTTCGTCGGTAAGATAGCCGTCATATGGAACCCTTACATACTGAATTGTAAAGTCGTCATACATATAAAACATTGTGTCTTTGTTTTCTTCATAGTAGGTTTTGCTTTCCTCTTCGGTAACCTCCATGCCTGGATTTGTCAAATCCTCACAGTAAGCCTTCTGAAGACTGTCCATTTCATATTCCAAATATACGTTATAGCTGAATGATGACAGACCGTAAACAACCTCGCCGTTTTCAATAGCCTCTGAACGGCTTTGATTTTCCTGTTCCATTCTTTTATATATTTCATCATAAGAAGCAGAGTCGATATAACCATATTCCATTGCCAATTCATACACTGCATGAACCTGCTTTAACTCTTCAATAACCCTATCGGCAAGAACCTCATAAGGAAGCTCTCCGTTTTGCTCGGTTTTCCAAAAGGATTCATCAATATTTACATTGCTTCCCTTGGTAATTTCATTGGCAACATCCAGCTTTATACTATTCATAGTATTTAAAAATTCTTCATCTGTAATTTTTTCACTTCCTATTGAAAGTTCAAGCTTTTTGCTGCATCCGGTAAAAATCAATGCCGAGACAACTAAAAGTGCCGTCAGGCCAACTAATAATCTCGCTCTATTTCTTTTTTTTATAATCATAACAAACACCTTTGTTTTTCAAAATATTCATTAAAAATTATTATACGTCCAGCATTAAATAGCTATTCCTAAACAATACTAACACAAAATACAACATAAAACAATACAATAATAGTTACAAAAACCATGAGCTATTTTTAACCATACTTCCCAAAATAAAAAAGAATAAAATATACATTTTAGAAATGACATGCAATTTAAAGCAAAAAAGAAAAAACCTCAAGATGTTTCCTGAAGTTTTTTCCTTTTTTTGTAGATTTGCAATTTTTATTTATATAGCTGAAATAATGTTTATATCTTTCAGTTTTTCTTTTTCTTTAAATGGAACTTTATCAATATTTTGTCAACTCCATCGCCGAAAACATCCTGCAAGCATCCGATTTTATAGCAAAGGAACAAATAAACCGCTGCGCCTACTGTACCGTATACCGCCAAGGAAACAATCAGCATGAAGTATCCGTTGCTTGTTCCCGGAAGAACAAATCCCAAAAGCCATACAACGGCAATCATAGCAACAAGAGGTATCGCCATTCTGAGAAGAAGTCTGTATATTGAAGTATAGCGGAACTTCATTGTGTGTTTCAGGTTTCTGAACATAATATACAATGAGATTGAATATCCGATTATACTTGCAACAGAAGCTCCAAGGTATGGTTCCCATCCAAGGAAGCTGAACAGATACATAAAAGGCAAGTCAAGCGCTGCGTTGATTAAAAGTCCTATAACAGTTGTTACACACACAAGCTTTGCCCTGTTGATACTCTGAAGAGCCATACTTGCAACCATTGTGATACTGCTTATAACATTTATAATAACCTGCAAGGCAAGAATTGGACCACCGTATGCGCTCTCACCATAGAATGCATAATAAACTTCATTTGAAAGCATCATTATACCTATTGCACACGGAACAGTAACTATAATAACCGTATTTATGGCATGGTTAAACTTTTTGTTTACCTCTCTTTTTCTCTTCTTAACGTAGCTGCTTACTATATAAGGAACAACGCTGGAGGAAAGTCCTATAGCCAAGGAATTGATTATCATACAGATTTTAGGAGCCCATGTAGCCTTTACACTGGCGATAATCTGGCTTTCTGCTCCCGGGAAATGAAGCTGCTCAAGACCCATCATAACCAGCTTCATATCTGTAAGATCATAAAGGTTGCTGGCAATAGATACTATTATAATAGGAATACAGCACTTTAATATCTTTTTAAGTATTGTCTTTGTGCTGACATTTCTGTTATCCAGAGGGCCGTCGGCAGTGTCAAAAACTTCTCTGTTTTTGCTTATCTTTCTTGAAAGATACCAAAGAGCTGCCGCTCCTCCGAACAGTGCTCCCGACAAAGCCGCTGCAACACCGAGAGTTATGTTCATTCCCAATACATTTATAACAAGGTATGAACCCACAAGAACCACGAATATTCTTACAAACTGCTCAATAACCTGGCTGTATGAGGATATAGAGATAAACTCATGTCCCTGGAGATAACCTCTCTTCATACTCAAGAACGGAATTACCAAAAGACAGAAGGAAACAGTCCTTATGGCAATAGCCATATCTGAGCCGGAAACTCCGCCGCCTGAATCGGTCATAAAAAATCTTCCTATAGATTCGGCAAATATAAACATTATTAAAAACGCAAACACCGAAAACAGGAAAACCGCCTTTGTGGCAACTCGGTTAGTCTTTTCTTTTGCCTTGAACATTCTCAGAGAGTTGTACTCGCTGATTATAATACTTACTGCCACCGGTATACCCGAGGTGGAAATGTTTAGAAAAAGGTTATATACGTTGTAGGCGCAGGAGTAGATAACTCCTCCTTCTTCACCGATTATCGCATAAAAAGGTATGCTGTAAAGCGCACCCATAACCTTGGTAATTATGATAGCCAAATATGCAATCATTGTACCTTGCACGAAGGTATCCTTTTTAATCTTTTTACTCATTGCATTCCCTTTTCTTCCGATTTATTTACAGTATTGTTTTTTGTAGTTTTGGGCGTAATATTACTGCCAGCCTTTGCAGACGTCAATCCACTTGTCCGTTTCAGAAAACCTTTCAAGCTCGTCGCAGGAAAGCTCTATTGCGCTGTTACTGCTTCCGCATGCAGGAAATACGGTATCGAATCTTTTTAATGATACATCAAGGTAGATTTCAACTCCCGGATTTACCGCAAATGGGGAAACTCCGCCGACTCTATGGCCTGTTTTCTCCTCAACCTCATCAAAGCTGAGCATCTTTGCCTTTGTATGAAACTGAGCCTTGTATTTGCTGTTATCAATCTTTGTATCCCCTGCCGCTACAATTAAAACACACTTTCCGTTTACATCGAAAGAAAGAGTCTTTGCAATTCTTGCAGGTTCACAGCCTACTGCAACTGCGGCTAATTCTACAGTTGCGCTTGAAGAATCAAACTCCAATATTCTGTTGTCAGCGTCATATTTCTTTAAATATTCTCTGACCTTTTCTATGGACATCGGTATCACTTCCTTACATAAATATAAAAATCTTTGATTAGAAATTATACCATATTCAGGAGAATTATTCAACACCGATTGATTTATGTAAGGATTGTTCTCAAAATCACAGCAAAATTCAATACAGATAGTATTCTTAAAAAACAGACAAAAATAGTATCTATACCTTAAAAACAGCAGTCTATTTTTAAAACACATATTTTACTTATAATTCTTTTATAGGCTATTGTACCAAAAGTAACTGACCCAATAAATTTTTTTCAAAAAACAACCTAAAAACAATCAGAAAAATCCACGTATTACGCTGTACCTGCTATAACATTCTGAATATAAGTTACATCCGCAATATCAGTTACTCCGTCGTTATTTACATCTGTTACAGACATGTTATAGGATGAGTCGTCCTTGGATATCAGATTGGCTATATACTCCTGAAGAATTGTAACATCCGACACGGAAACAACTCCGTCCATGTTGAAGTCATAGTCAATCTTTTCCTCCTGAGGTACTCCGACTTTTAACACCACATATAATTCTGCCTTTGGAGCCGCAGGAATTATGGTTGAAATTACATTTGAATTTATTCTGTTTCCGTCAACATAGCCCTGACTTGAAGAATGCCACAGAACATCGGAAGAACCGTCTCCCCAATAAATTCCAATATGGTTATAGTTGCTCAGTGCATACTCTGAACCCTCAAACATCCATATTAAATCGCCCTTTTCAAGATAACCGGAACTGAGCATCTCTTCTTTTGTTGAAAAATATTTTCTTGAGATATTATTGTTATTATAAAATGAAACCCATCCGCTCATTGCCGGAATCATTGAAGAGTTTCCACCGCTCATATCTGTAGCTGTTGATAAAACATGCCACACAAAGCCTGTACAGTTCATAGAAGCTACACCGTAATAGTCAAGTGAGCCGTTAGCTCCTTCACAGTCGCCGTTGGGGTTCCTGTGATCTCCCGACTTATACGGAGTACCCAGATAATAGTTGTCATCTTCATGGGAATAAAGCCAGTCCATATAGACTTCCGGGTCCATTCCTATAACTTCGGCAAAGGTATTTCCCTGCACTTCCGCCGGTACAGCTCCTGCATTTGCCGATGCAAAACACATCATGCCTGAAAGCATAGCCATGCACAACAAATAGGACACTAATTTTTTTGTTCTGTTTTTCATAATTAACCGCCTCTCCTCTTTAAAAAATATAATAATTAAAAATCGGCAAAACATATCTGCCGCAAAAGCCGAATATAAAAGAAAAAATCCCAAAAAGACTATACATCTTTTTGGGATTTTATACTGGTGCGAGTGACGAGACTTGAACTCGTACGTCATGGACACACGCCCCTCAAACGTGCCTGTCTGCCTATTCCAGCACACTCGCATTTATTTAATTTTGAGCCTTGCGAACTCAACGATTGGTATTATACCACCAAAAAAAGTGTTTGTCAATAGTTTTTTAAAATATTTACAGGGCATTTCCAAACTCGGAAACAAAACTGCTTATTAAACCTTAAAAACTGTGATGATTGATGATGATTGATGATGAGTGTCATAAGACATATGAGTTATTGCCTTTAAAGTTTTTCAAAAAGAGATTGTTAGGTTTCCGGGTTTGAAAACACCCTGTAAAATTTCAAGGAATATCATGTCTTTACGTTATTCCGTGTTTTTTCATAATATAACACAAAAGAAATACTTTTTCAATATGTGCGGTTTTCTGTGCCTGAAATTTTTCTTATTTGTGAAAAAAAACGCACATATAACTGAGTAATTCATTGACAATATCACTGAATTTTTATATAATATATTCCTAAATGTTTAAAAACAAGAGGGGGTAGATAATTTTGAATTTTTCTGAGGAGTTTTCAAACGTCTTGGCACAGTCAAACATCACCATTTATACTCTTGCAAAAACCACAGGTATAGACAGGCGTGCAATCTATCGACTTAAAGACGGAACTAAAAAACCTACATTTGAAGAATTTTCAAAAATTGTAAAGGCGTTGTCCATAACCAAAGAAACAGCGGACAGGCTATGGCGTGCCTATGAAATTTCAAGTGTCGGTGAAGAAAAGTTTTATAGCAGAGAGAGAACCAAAGAGTTTTTGGAAACCCTGAGCAGTATTTACGACAGCAAAAACGAAAATGTCGTAATGCTGACAAAAAGCGAAATCGATTTAACCGAAGAATCCACAACCCTGCAGGGAAAAACTAATATAAACAATTTTATCAGAAACGTCATGTCTCTGGAAAATGCTACAAACGGATTCATATATATTCAGTCGGATTTGTCTTTCGATTTCATTTTTGATGAGCTTGCATTTCAAATAAACTACAATCGTTCACTTGAAACCAAGATTTTTATTTCCCTTAAATCTCCGGAAAAGTCCGTTGAGAAGAACTTTTACACAGACAGTATTCTGTCCATTTCTAAAATTTATCCGCTTTTGCTTATCGGAGAAAATTTAGAAGCCAAGTATGTAAAAGTAACTTCTAACAGCAACTCCCTTTTCCCCCACAACATAGTCACTTCACATTATCTTATCAGCATTTCACAGGATAAAAAAAGTGCAATCATTACTAAGGCTAATAAAATAATACAATCAACAAAACAGATTTTCTGCGATGTTTTTCCAAACGGAAAAAATTTCGTAACACGATTAAACCTTGACGAAAGCATTTTACATATTCTGGATTCTATGTTTAAACAGAATAAAGCCAAGTCATTTACTTTGTATTCAATGGATTATGAACCATGCGTTACAGTTCTCACAGACCAGTATATCATGGAAAGCTCCATAAACAAAGAAAATCCAAAGGCTGTAAAGCTGATTGAAATGTACAGCTCTATTTATTCTCAAAATCATGTAAACTTAATATCAAATTTCACCCTCGACGGATTGAGAAGTTTCTTGAATACCGGTATTCTTTTCGGTATACCAAAGGATTATTATACTCCGTTAAACGAGGAACTGAGAATCAGAATAATTAAAAATATGTGCGGCGCATACAAAAAGGGCATATATACACCACATCTGATAAACAGCGCAAACTTTACTTTCCCAAAAAATTTCAGGTACAGTGGTTCCGGAACCATATACGATTACTTTTTTATTACACTTACAGACAAAGACGATATGTTCAATACACTGTCTTTGAACGAAAGCGGATTATCGATGCATTTTTACGATTTTGTTCAAAGTCTGCCGGAAACAAACCTGGTTTTCAGCACCGAAGAAAGTATGCAGATAATAGTTGATGAAACCGAAAAAATTCTCAACTGCAAACTTGATTTTGAAAAATAAAAATTATCAATTCATGAATATAAACAGATTATCATCCCATACTATGGTTGAACCAATAAATGTATGGAGGCTTTGAAATGATAATTGACAAGATTGCCCTTGCACTTCTTATAATCGGAGGCATAAACTGGGGCAGTATCGGAATTTTTAACTTTGACATAGTCGGAAGCCTTTTCGGCGGACAGTCATCTGCAATCAGCAGAATTATCTTTGTTATAGTAGGTCTTTGCGCCGTGTGGTGCATCTCCCTATTGTTCAGAGATAACGCCTTGTCCAGCGGAGATGATACCGACGATAACAACAACGGCATATATACAGACTGATAATTTTATTTACCAAAAACGGGAACAGCCAGAAGCTGTTCCCGTTTTCGCTTTATATTACAAATAAAAAAGACGATACCGAAGTACCGTCTTTACTGGTCGAGGTGACAAGATTCGAACTTGCGACTCCATCGTCCCGAACGATGTGCGCTACCAAACTGCGCTACACCTCGATTTAAAAACAGCCCCGAATAAGCTCGGGGCTGATGGCTGCGGAACTAGGATTCGAACCCAGACAAACAGAGTCAGAGTCTGTCGTGCTACCCTTACACAATTCCGCACTGACAACATAGCCTATTATACTCATTTATAGGGAAATGTCAAGCCTTTTTTAAAACTTTTTTTAATTTTTTTCAAAAAAATTTTTCTCCCCTATTCCCGCTTCTTTTTTATATGTTTATTTCCGATAACTTGTCTATTTTGGTATTTTAGGAAATTTTTTCACAGGCACGAAAAATATACAAGTATGATACAAATATGTATTATTATAGTATAATAACATAAGAACCTATTTAAAGGGGGAAAGAAAATGATTAACATACTTGTTGCAGAAGACGAATTTTACATTTCTAATCTTATAAAAATAAGCCTGACCCAGGCTGGATATAACTGTATAACAGCGGAAAACGGAGAAGAAGCATTAAAACTGGTTGAAAAGGAAGATTTTGACCTTGCTCTCCTTGACATAATGATGCCCAAAATAAACGGATATGAACTTCTTGAGTTCATAAGAGCTTATAAAATCCCCGTAATATTTATCACAGCAAAAAGCAGTGTTTCAGATAAAGTAAAAGGTTTAAAACAGGGCGCAGAGGATTACATAACAAAGCCTTTTGACACATCGGAGCTTTTAGCAAGAGTAGAGGTTGTTCTAAGACGCTTTAACAAAAATATCAGCACCTTAATTGTAGACGACATTGAGATTGATTTAAACTCAAGAACCGTAAAGAAAAACGGTGTTGTAATATCTCTCACCCTTAAGGAATACGAGCTTCTGGTTCTTTTTCTGAGAAATAAAAATATTGCCCTTTACAGGGAAACCATATACGAACGTGTTTGGCATGAAAATTTTATGGGCGACACTCGCACCGTTGACCTTCATGTTCAAAGGCTTAGAAAAAAGATGCATCTTGAAAACAGGATAGTGTCTGTTTATAAAGTTGGATACAGATATGAGGAGCTGAAACGATGAAACTCAAGTGGAGAATTTTTCTGGTAACATACCTTGTACTTATTGTAGCTTATGGAATTTTCACCTCTGTGATTATGTCCTCCTGGCTTGACAGTATGAAATCCGCAGAAGTAAACAGCGTTATCCAACAAAACACAAACACCGCAAAGCTTTTTCATGCCTACTATCTTGTAAATCCCACCACCTCGGATTTTGACAGCTATTTTGAAAAATTCAAATCCTTTACAAATTTTAATGATATGTACACGGAACTTTCGACCGGTGACAAATATTTATATGTTTCTTTTTACGGAGCGGAGTTTTCAGGCATTATGTCAAACACACAGCAGGTGGCTGTGTATAACGCCGGAACACCCAATCAAATCTATGTAACGGCAGTTACTAATATTTCCGAGATGGGACAAAACATATTTATTGAAACAACCAAGTATATATCCCCTATTTTTACTGAGTATTCAAATCACGTTAAAAAAATTCAAATATGGTCTGCGGCAATTCTTGCTATAAGTACCGTTTTTATTCTGATTACAGTTCATTTTATCTCAAAGCCTTTAAACAAGCTCACCAGTCTTTCCGCTAAAATTGCTAAGGGCGACATAACGGAAAGAATAAAGCTCAACCGTTTTGAAAAGAGCATTAAGGAAATAGATATGCTTGCAGACAGCTTTAATAACATGGCTGAATGCAACGAAAAATATATTTCCCAGCTTAAAGAGGAATACAAAAAACAGGAAGAATTTACGGGAAGCTTTACTCACGAGCTTAAAACTCCTTTGACAACCATAATCGGTTATTCAGACCTTTTAAGAACCTACGACCTGCCTCAAAATGAAAGAAGAATGTACGCAGAATACATATATAAAGAGGGAAAAAGACTTGAGTCATTATCCATACATCTTTTAAATCTCCTTGTTATGAACAATCAAAGCTTTACTTTAAGCGAGGTTAAAACAGAGGTGCTGGCATATGATTTAAAATCTGCCACAGCTTTTCTTCCACAAAAATACGGCGTAAGCCTTGATTTTTATTTAGAAAAAGACAGTGTAATCTGTGAACCGTCGCTGCTGAAAACCTTGATTATAAATCTTATGGACAACGGATGCAAAGCTTCGGAAAAAGGCAGCCGTGTAACGGTTGTGGGCAAAAGAGAACAGGGATTTTATGTAATTCAGGTCATTGACCACGGAATGGGTATTCCGGAAGATGAAATAAAGAAAATTACAGAACCCTTTTACATGGTGGATAAATCACGTGCCCGAAAACAAGGGGGAACCGGCTTAGGACTTGCTCTGTGCAGTAAAATAGCCCTTATACACGGCACAAGCCTTGAAATAACAAGTCAATTAGGAAAAGGCACAACCGTAAGCTTTAAATTAAAAAGAGCGGAGACAAGCAACGAAACGGGGGTTACAGATGATGAAGCATAAAAAACCAATCTCCCAAAATCATTCAAAGGCAAAAAGAATCATATTTCGTATAGCTCTTGTGACCGTCCTTATCTGCGCAACGGTTTTTATTATAAATCTTCCCCAAAAGATACAGAATGATTATATTAAATCTCTTCCGGAAAACTCCCAATATGAAGTTTCTGTAGGAAACGAAATTGAGGCAAAGTCAATGGCTGACATAAATAAATATTTAATGTCTTTTGAAAGGACGAACTCACAGAGCAATACAGTTGCCATAAGTGATGATATAAAAAATGAAATACTAAAAAAATCACAAACTGCCCTTAGAGGACTTCCATTAGAGTTCAACGGAGCAACATCCTCATATTTAGATGTAATAAGAGATACTTCCAAAAAACTTTCCTCTTATAACGAATCATATATAGATTCCGGAGAAATTGAAATAACTGCGGACATAATCACTACAGACTGTTACGATCAGGATAACAATATTACCACCGTATTTTTTTATCAGGTAACCATTACAGTTGAATATCCACAATGGGAACAGTATTGTTTTTGTTTCAGTCCGGATTTGGAAAATATTTTTTCTTTCTATTATATGAATAACAATACCATTGGAAATATTCTTTCTAATTATACAGATGAATCTGGCTGGTATGAATACAGTACAGACGGAAACTATTTGAAAATCAACGAATTATTCCTATCGTATTTGAATAAAAACAGTAACGAATATGACAGTGAATATATCCCTGATACTCCCAGAGAATATTATTAAACAAATTATAGTAATTAAAATGTTACATAAAGGATACCTTTCTGATACCATATAGATACCACTATGATACAAAACTATTATAAAATTTATCTGTATTAAATGATACGGAGCGAATTTATATGTATTACAGTGATTATTATTCTGATATAAAAGATGTTTTTCAAGCAGACGCTAAAGAGAAAACACCTTTTTTCTCCTATGATTTTGAAAGGTTTTCCTCTCAATATAAAGAGTCAAGCAGTTTTACCCAGTCCCTTATGTGGACTAAGGTAAAAGACTGGTGGGATTATGACACTATAGTTATTGAGGACAAGGGCAAGAACACAGTTTGTCAGTGTCTTGTGCTGATTAAAAAACTGCCGTTTCTCCCCTTCACTTTTCTTTATGCCCCCAGAGGACCGCTGTGCGATTTTAGCGACAAAGAGACCCTTGAACAGTTTTCTAAAGAAGTGAAAAAGCTTTGCAAAAAACACAGAGCATTTTTATTCAAAGCCGACCCATACATCGACGAAAATGACGATGAAGCCATTGAAAACCTCACAGAGCTGGGATTTATTTACAACAGAAACAAGTCGGAGGATGAAACTGTGCAGTGTAAAAGCTATTATCTTTTAAATATTGAAAACAAAACCGAAGATGAGGTTTTTGCAGGTTTTCATTCCAAATGGAGATATAACATAAGGCTTGCAATTAAAAAAGGCGTTGTCTGCCGTTTTTACGGAAAAGAAAAGCTCAAGGATTTTTGTATGCTTATGGAGGAAACAGGAAAACGTGACGGCTTTTGCACAAGGAGTATGGAATATTTTGAAAAAATAATGGACGCTTTCGGTGAGCATTGCAGGCTTTACATGTGTTATAAAGATGATATTCCTCTTTCCGGAGCCCTTGCAATAAACTACGGCGGAAAAACCGCCTATGTTTACGGAGCTTCCTCAAATCAGCACAGAGAGCTTATGCCCAATCATCTTATGCAATGGACTATGATAAAATGGGCCATTGAAACAGGATGTACAATATACGATTTTCAGGGTATTCCCCACTTCGACGATGAAAATCATCCCAACTATGGTGTATACAGGTTTAAAAAGGGATTTAACGGTTATGTTAAAAGATACGCAGGGGAATTTGATTTTGTGGCAAATCCGCTGATATACAGGTTTGCAAAATTATTTAAGAATAATCTTTAAACTCTCTATATACTTATCGAAAAAAGACAAGCGTCGGCGATATGCTCAAACGCTTGTCTTTTTTAATTGTTTAAAATATATTCCTGTGCTGTTTCAATAAGTATACCCTTTTCGTTGGGTATTTCTTCTTCAATAACCTTATTTAAAAGGAAATTTAAAATATCACCTATCTTTTTTCCATCGGTTACACCTGAGGAAATAAGATCTTTTCCGTTTATATTTAAGTCCCTTACACGGTAACACTCGCCGTTTCTTACAACCTCATACAAAAGCTCGGAGGCTGAAAGGGCAGCCAAATATCTTTTCTTTATTTCATAAACATTTATTCCACGGTATATGCATTTCCAGAAATCAAAGAGCAAAAATGTCTTTTCATAGCCCAGCTTATTCAAAAGCTTTTTTACAGCCGGTTTGCTGTCCGGCACTTCAAGACTTCTGTTTTTGATAAGGCACACCGCAATATCGGACACTGAGTTTGAACAGCGAAGCCTTTCAAAAATTCTTTCAGCGACAGCCGCACAGAGAGTTTCAAAGCCGCAGTCTGTAAGCTTATTTATCTCAACAACCGGACTTCCCAGGCAATGAAAAAGTATGGCGCTTCTCAAAGCGTATTCGTGGTTTTTCTCCTGATAGCTTTGAACATAACCAAGAGCGGTGGCGCAGTACTGCCACAATGTTCTCTCCTTTATTTCTCCCTTATAATCACGGTATTTTATCTTTGTATTGATAAGGGGTTTTATCTCTGGAAGAATAACCAGAAAAATATCTTTGTATCTTCTCAAAACATATTTAGCGTCTTTTCCGCAGATAAGCTTGAAAAACTCTGAGGATATTCTCTCGGCTGAAATTTTTTTAAGCCCTGCTGCATTTTCCCTCATTCCTGCGGCGGTTTCAGGTTCTATTGAAAATCCAAGAGTGGAAGAAAAGCGCAGACATCTTAAAATTCTCAAAGCGTCCTCGGAAAATCTCTCACGGCTGTTTCCGACACATCTTATTGTTTTATACTGCAAATCACACTGTCCGTGGAAAAAATCTACAAGTCCGTCTTTTCTGTTATACGCCATTGCATTTATGGTAAAGTCACGGCGTTTTAAATCCTCTTTTAAGTCGGAAACAAACTCCACCTTGTCAGGGTGGCGCATATCTTCATAGCCTGATTCACTGCGGAAGGTTGTGGTTTCGTATACTTTTTTATTTATAACTATTCCCACGGTTCCGTGCTGGATTCCTATATCCACCGTTTCCATATCTGAAAAAATCTCTTTGGTTTTTTGGGGCGGCGCATTTGTGGTTAAGTCCCAGTCCTGAGGATTTTTACCCATAAGGCTGTCCCTTACACATCCGCCGACTGCATAGCAGTCGTATCCCTTTGAATAAAGGGTATCTATTATATATTCCACCTCCACCGGAAGATGGATTTTTATATTATTTTCCATAACATCCTCTTGTATAATTTCATGTAATATTTTTATATTTAATTATACCACAAAACAATACTCACAATAAAGAGGTAACGGAATAGTTTTATATTGTAGCTAATATTTTTTACTTTAAAAATGCTAAAAAATTTATTGTATTTTTCTTTTAGGTTTCTATTGACAAATGCTTTTTCAAATTATAAAATTTAAAGAATGTGTGTTTGAGTTTCCCGAGAACCGCATGAATTTTTATAGAAACGGAATGATGGTATGTTTTCAAAAATCAACGACGTATTGTTCCCGGGTCACAAGGAGTATCCACAGATTCCTGCGGGTAAAGCTCTTATTCTGGGACTACAGCACGCCTTTGCCATGAGCTGCGCTACAATTCTTGTACCGCTTGCCACTGGACTTGACGTAGGCGTTGCACTGTTTGCCGCAGGTATCGGCACACTTATTTTCCATATCTGTACAAAGGGCAAGATGCCGACCTTTTTGGGAAGTTCCTTTGCCTTTATCGCCGCTCTTTCATCCATTATCGGAAATTCCGCATTCGGAAACACCAAGGAAGAGCAAATAGCCGCAGCCTGCGGAGGTATAATCGTTGCAGGCGGTATCTATGTTGTAATCGCTTTGATAATAAAGCTTATAGGAAGCGGTTTTATTGAAAAGCTTATCCCTCCGGTTGTTCGTGGCGTTGGAATAGCAATTATAGGTCTGGGTCTTTCCGGCTCTGCTATTTCAAATATTCAGTCAATCAACCCTGAAACCGGAGCGCCTTATTTTGACGCTTTGTACTACTGGAGATGGGGTATAGCTATTTTCGTACTTCTCACAGCTATTCTTCTCTCCTGTTACGGAAAAGGACTTTTAAAACAGTCCTCCATCGTAATTGCCCTTTTGGGCGGTTATATTGTAACCATGACCGCTGTAGGCACAGGTATTGCGCCGTCAGAGCTTATGAGCTTCGGCGACCCGGCGGCAGGTACAGGAATTTACAGAAATCTTTTTGAAATTCCAAACTTTGTACTGCCAAGATTTGATTTAGGCGCAATTATAATAGTAGCCCCTGTTGCAATAGTAACCTGTGTTGAACATTTGGGCGACGTTTATGCAAACGGTGCTGTTGTAGGCAGAGATTTCACAAAAGATCCCGGACTTCACAGAACAATGCTGGGCGACGGTCTTGCAACTATGGCTGCCGGATTTATGGGCGGTCCATCCAACACAACATATTCCGAAAACACCGCTGTTCTTGCCGCAACAGGCAACTATAACCCGGCAAACCTTAGAATTGCCGCTGTTATTGCAATCGCAGTAAGCTTCTTCGGAAAAGGAATCGGCGCAATAGAAACACTTCCTACCTGTGTTTTGGGCGGCGCATGTATTCTCCTTTACGGTATGATTTCTTCCGTTGGTCTGAGAACACTTGTTGAAAACCAGGTTGATTTCAAGAGCAACAGAAATCTTTCAATTGCCGCAGTAATGCTTGTGCTTGCTATCGGCGGCGCAGTAATGGGCGGCCCTGATTTTTCACTTTCCGGAATCGGTCTGAGCATTATTGCCGGCATAGTTTTAAATCTTATTTTGCCTGATAAATCAAAAGCATCAGAAAACTAATTGCTTAACCTTTTTTATAAGGAGGTCTTTACTGTGAAAAACGAAAACTCAAAGCCCGCTGTTGTTAAAACAAAGAACACTGAGTCAGAAACCTATATCGCTTATAAGGTCTCTGTGGTTAGTATTATCGTCAATGTAATTTTATCTTTGTTTAAATTCTTTGCAGGTATATTTGCAAATTCCGGAGCTATGGTTTCCGACGCTATTCACTCCGCTTCGGACGTTTTCAGCACCTTCATCGTTATAATAGGTGTAAAGATTTCCGGCAGAGAGTCTGACGATTCCCACCGCTACGGTCACGAAAGAATGGAATGTGTTGCCTCTGTAGTGCTGGCGGCTATTCTCATGGTTACAAGCTTTGGAATTGGCTACAGCGGTTTTATGCAGATACTCAATTCTCAGGAAACAGAAATCAAAGTCCCCGGTATTTTGGCTCTTGTCGCCGCTGTGGTTTCTATAGCCGTTAAGGAATGGATGTACCATTACACTATGCACGGTGCTAAAAAAATCAATTCAGGGGCTTTAAAAGCCGATGCATGGCATCACAGAAGCGACGCTATTTCCTCTGTAGGAAGCCTTATCGGTATTTTGGGTGCAAGACTTGGTTTCCCTGCCGCTGACCCGATTATGAGTATCGTTATCTGTGTAATTATTCTTAAAGCCGCTTTCGATATTCTCAAGGACTCTATCGACAAAATGGTTGATAAATCCTGCGATCAAAAAACTATAGATGAAATGAAAGAAAAGGTTTTATCCGTTAAAGGCGTTATGCACATAGACGATATTAAAACCAGACTTTTCGGAAATAAGATATATGTGGATATCGAAATTTCTGCCGACGGAAATATGACTCTTTTTGAAGCTCACAACATCGCCGAGGATGTTCACGACCTTATGGAAAAGGATTTTCCCGACGTAAAACACTGTATGGTACACGTTAACCCACATTGATTTTTAAAATAAAACTCAGCAGATTTTAGCGTCTGCTGAGTTTTTTTATTTTTATAAGATTATAATAGAGCGTCCCTAAGTAAAATAAACAAAAGTCAACCGAGAGCAAGCCATAAATTAAGAAAAAGGTATCACCCGCCATACTATAAAGTTATTTCATAGCTAAATCCTTGCATAGTAAAAATAAAAAATAAAATCAAAGTCAACCGAGAGCGAGCCATTCCAAAGACTAAACAAAAGGTCTCG
>ERZ779866.1865-NODE-1865-length-20033-cov-3.874662_pt1 | contig 20033 bp, 24 predicted proteins | sample MGYA00511248_ERZ779866 | MGnify/ENA primary metagenome ERZ779866 (study PRJEB29588, sample SAMEA2155758) | human gut metagenome | biome: human gut; feature: human-associated habitat; material: faeces | place: Denmark | collected 2008/2010 ... | reverse complement strand
TGACTCGAACAGACGACCTACCGCTTACAAGGCGGTTGCTCTACCAACTGAGCTAATTGGGCATCGAGAGAATCGCTATTTTACACGAGAAAAGACAGGAGTGTTAATTTTTTTCTCTTCGAGCTTTTCTTCGTCAGGTTCATCACTGGCGGGACTAAACATCATCCCCTTATTTGGCTCTTCCTGAGGGAACATTCCGGCGACATTTTTGTACGGAACGTAACACTGCATCGCCTTTTCACCGAAACGAGCCTGAAACCGAATCGCTTTATCTTCAAAGTGCAATTCGTGAGTTGCCTCGGAGGAAATATCAAAAATAATCCTCCCATCCTCGACAAACTCCAATGGAACCACACAGTTGTCATCTACATTGACCAGTACGTATGGCGTCAGTCCCACATCGGTACACCAATTCCAAATAGCCTGTATCAAGTAGGACTTGATGGAAGGTCGTGACATAAACATTCTCCCCAATAGCCAGCCTAACGGCGCATGACTTTCTCCGACGGCGTCATTGAGTCTATGAACGACTGACGTGAAAAGACCCTTTCCGCATACTTTTGCAACGGAGCGGCCGATTTTGGTAAATCAATACCGTAATAGCCTAAGCGCCAGAGCAACGGGGCCATCACGATGTCAAGCATCGTGAAATCTTCACCGAAAAGGTATTTATTTTTAATAAACAGCGGCGCCATGCCAATCAATTGGTTGCGAATTTCATCCCGAGCCAAAGCCTTCGCTTTCATATCGGCGCTTCGCGACTCCAGCGTTTTCACATGGCGGAAAAGCTCACGCTCAAAGTTAAACATCAAAAGGCGAACCCGCGCGCGTACAACAGGCTCTGAAGGCATTAGCTGCGGATGAGGGAAACGCTCATCCAAATACTCACAAATGATGTTTGCCTCGTATAACACAAAATCACGCTCGGCAAGGACCGGCACTTCACCGTATGGATTCATGGTCACGATATCCGGCGGAATGTTATTGACATCGACATCGACCACGTCAAAGTCCATTCCCTTTTCAAACAAAAGGAAACGACAACGATGAGAAAATGGGCAGGTCGAACCGGAATATAAAATCATGGAAAAACACCCCCAAAAAAGCGAGCTCTCTCAATTAGATAGATTTGAAAGGCTACCTTCGGTTATTGTAATTACTTCCATCTAAAAACGCTACAGCAAACAATATTTTTTCTTAATAAACAAGAGGTTATATAGGATTATCGTCATCGACAAAGACACACTCGATAGCCCACTGTTTTTCGATCCATTCTCCGAGAGCCTGAATCCCCAGACGCTCGGTCGCGTGGTGCCCACAAACAAAAAACGGCACTCCTGATTCGCGAGCAAGGTGAGTCGTGCGTTCCGCAGCTTCTCCACTAATGTAAGCGTCCGCCCCAATCGCAATTGCCTCATCCAAAAAATCAGCAGCCGCTCCAGAACACCAAGCAAGTTTTTCAATGCGCTTGCTCGAATCACCTAGAATTTGAGCCGGTCGATGCAAAAGAACTGTCAGATGTGCCGCTAAATTCTCAGCGCTAATTGGACTAATCTTCCCGCTCCAAAGGAAATTTCCATCACCACTCTGTTTCACATCTTGAACCCCTAATTTCAGGGCTAATTGGGCGTTGTTACCGACAACCGGATGAGCGTCAAGAGGCAAGTGATAGGCAATCAAACTCATATCTGCCATCATGAGCGCTTTTAAGCGGCGATATTTCGTTTGAATTATCCGGGGATTATCGCCACGCCAAAACCAACCGTGATGAACTAAAAGCGCGTCAGCTCGCAATTGGACCGCACGATCAATCACCGCTTGAGTCGCAGAAACAGCAGTGACAATCCGCTTAACTTCCCTTTTGCCCTGCACTTGCAATCCGTTAGGCGCATAGTCTTTGAAAAGATGCGGCTGCAAGAATTGATCCAGATTAGATAAAAGCGTCTCAAGTTGCATATTGCTATCTTTACTTTTAACGTAACCGCTTCCAGCTTATTCAGTCTCGGAAGAGGTTTGTGTTTTTTTACCAAAAAACTTCACCATCCATAGTCCCACTTGATAAAGCACAACCAATGGAACAGCCAGCAAACATTGGCTCATCACATCAGGCGGAGTAACAACAGCGGCCAAAACAAAAGCGCCCACGATCACGTAGGGACGAATTTTTGCGAGTTTTTCATAACTGGCGGCGCCAATTCGATTAAGAACCATCACAACGATAGGCACTTCAAACGTGACTCCAAAAGCGACAAACATGGTAATCACAAAGCTGAAATAAGCATCGATATCCGGGGCAAAATTAACACTCTCTGGACTAAAACCCGCGATGAATACGAAAACCATCCGAAACACGATGAAATAGCAGTAGAGCATACCCAGGGCAAACATCATCACACTGGAAAAAAGAATTGGGAAAACCAAGCGTTTTTCCCGCTTATAAAGCCCTGGGGCAATAAACGCCCATATTTGATAAAGAACATATGGCAACGCCACTAAGAAGGCCAAAAACAAAGTCACCTTAAGAGGGACAAAGAAAGGTGCGACCACCCCTGTCGCCAACATTTTCGCACCTTCTGGCAAAGCCACCATTAATGGCTTACTCAAAAAGTCGAAAATCGTCTTCATGAACGGTGACAGACAAAGAAAAACCACAATCACGCTCAAACAAGCGCGCACCAATCGATTACGTAATTCCAGCAAATGAGACATCAGCGGCTGTTCACGATCAACCTCTTCATCTTCTGGATTTTCGTATGGGATTTTCTCTGTTGTCATAGTGGTTATTATCGATAAATGCGAGGGCGATTAACCCGTGATCTCGGTGCGTAGCGACGGTTGTATCCGCCGAGTGTCTTTCTCGGCAAAGCCATCTCACGGCGTAGTTCTTCCAACTCTGTGATTACATCATCCAAAGAAGCTGTCGGCTTATATCGCCGAGGGACATACAAAGAATGATATGACGTTGAGGAGTCACTCTCTCCGAAATCCCAACCGAATGGATTATTCGTTCGAAAACTTGACTTTGACGAAGTGGAAACCGTCGAACCCGCATTTTGATCAGACTCTTTGGTCGAAAGTAGCGTCGCCTCGCTTTGATTAAAGCGCGTATACGGATCCGTGCCGTTGGAATTGTTGTGTTCCTGTAAAGCGGAATTGACCTCTTGAACTTCTTGTGCAAAGGTTTGCTGAGCTTGCGTCACTGAACTTTTTAAAGCATTCGCCGAAGAGGCAATTTCCTCACGCAGTTTCTGAATTTCTGCCAGTTGGGTTTCTCGACTAAATTCAGATTTCATCTGCGTCATGTAGCCTTGGGCTTTTGCGAGCCACCGCCCAAATGTGCGCGCAACCTCCGGCAAGCGCTCTGGTCCCAAGACCACCAACGCAACGACTCCAATGACCAATATTTCGGTAAAACTGAGATCAAACATACAAAAAGCCGGCAAGCGAATCTTTATCCAAAAAGTTTCGCCTGCCTAACTTAGGCATTCGTCATTACTTAGCTTCAGACTTCTCTTTAGCCGTCACATCAACCGTGTCAGAAGACTTCGACTGATCGGTAACCTGTTTGGAGCTAGTGGCTTGAACCTCGTCTTGACCTTCTTTCAAACCTTCTTTAAAGCCCTTGATACCACCGCCAAGATCTTTGCCCAATGTGCGCAACTTGCCAGTGCCGAACACAAGCACAACAATCAGCAATACGATAAGCCAATGCCAAATGGAAAAACTGCCCATTTATTAACTCCTACGCGGCCAGGGTTGAGGACCGCCTAAAACATGAATATGCAAATGACCGACTTCTTGACCGCCATCACGGCCAGTATTGATCACAACACGGAAACCATTCTGGCATCCTTGTTCTTTCGCCAACTGCGGCACGAGGGCCATCATTTTACCTAAAAGCGCCGTGTCCTCAGGTTGAACATGAGCCAAAGACTCCAGGTGTTTTTTAGGGATCAACAAAAAATGAATAGGCGCAGACGGGTTGATGTCGTGAAACGCCAATACGTCGTCATCTTCGTAAACTTTTTTACAAGGGATTTCTCCCTTGATGATTTTGCAAAAAATACAATCCGACATAGTCTTTCATCCTTAAGAGATGCGTTCAATTTCTGCGCCAAGCGAACGAAGCTTGACTTCCATGTGATCATAACCGCGATCCAAATGATAAATCCGGTCAACGACACTTTCCCCCTGGGCAACAAGCGCCGCTATAACAAGAGAAGCTGAGGCTCGCAAATCTGTCGCCATCACATTACCACCAGAAAGCCGCTCCACTCCAGTCACGACTGCTGTATGCCCATCCACGGTAATATTAGCGCCTAATCGTTGCAACTCTGGTACATGCATGAAACGATTTTCAAAAATTGTTTCAGTGATCCGCCCAGTTCCTTCCGCAATCGTATCCAATGCCATAAACTGAGCCTGCATATCCGTGGGGAAACCCGGATGTGGCACGGTCCGAACACTCACGGCTTTCGGTCGTCTGTTAATTTTCGCTCGAACCCAATCCTCGCCGATCGTCACTTCGGCTCCTGCCTCTCTAAGTTTTTCAAGCACAATGTCAAGCGTATGCGGCGAAGCATCCGTCACGGTCACGTCACCACGCGTCATGAGCGCAGCCACTAAAAAGCTTCCCGTTTCAATTCGATCGGGTAACACACGATGAGACGCGCCGTGAAGTTTTTCAACCCCTTCAACCTCAATGACCGGCGTTCCCGCCCCCTTGATCTTTGCGCCCATGGCAATAAGGCAGTTTGCCAAATCAACCACCTCCGGCTCACGAGCCGCGTTTTCAAGAACAGTTTTTCCCTCTGCCAACGTGGCCGCCATTAAAAGATTCTCCGTTCCTGTGACCGTAACCATATCCGTCACAATATGAGCGCCTTTAAGACGCGATGCACGAGCCACAACGTAGCCGTGCTCAATTTGCACGTCAGCCCCCATCGCTTGCAGCCCCTTGATATGCTGATCAACAGGACGAGCTCCGATTGCGCAACCGCCGGGCAACGAGACTTGAGCCTCCCCGAAACGAGCCAGCATCGGTCCCAACGTCACAATGGAAGCCCTCATCGTTTTAACCAAATCGTAGGGTGCGGTCAGCGTAGTCAACGAGCGGGCATTGAGTCTGACGGACTCTTCCTGACGCTCAACGGTCATTCCCAATCCTGTGAGCAATTTTCCCATTGTGGCGATATCAGATAAGTGTGGCACGTTGTGCAACACAAGATCATCGGCCGTTAAAAGTGAGGCGGCCAAAATCGGAAGGGCGGCATTTTTAGCTCCCGAGGCTTTGACTTCGCCCTCCAGACGAACTCCACCAGTAATTTTGAGTTTTTCCATAGTGAATTGATCTTTTAAGAAACAGGTGAACGGGACTCACATGAGGAACCGTCAAGGGCAATCATACTGATTTTTCTGCACATCGATAGCGCCAAACGGACCCAAATTCGTGCCCGTTTGTTACAAACAATCCTCTTTACCCTAACGACTCTTCTTGCAGTAGGGGCGGATAAGTTCTCGGACACCGTAAAGCTTCGCCAGACTCCACATTCCTTCGGGCAAGTCCAGAATCCGGGGGGACAGATTCTGAGTCTGTGCCAGCTTAAGCCAGCGTAAAATCAAAGCCAGCAACGCACTATCGGCACTTTCAACTTCGCCACAATCAATCACAGCGTCACCTGCCTGAAGCGCCTCAATCACTTTAGGCTCCCACTGATGAATATCATCATAACCCACGGTTTTTGTAGTGATCTTCATTTTATTTCTTAGCTGTTTCAGCTTTTTGCGGATTGGCTAGCCGTTCTTGCATGCGGGCAATCAGGCCATCGATGCCTTCTTGGGCTGCGATGCTCCCGTACTGATTGCGATAATTGCTGACCAGCCAGACGCCTTCGACGTTGACGTCAATCACTTGCCAGCCCTTTTCCTTAGTGTTGCGCAAACGATAAATAATCTGCACTTCTGGTTGATTAGGATCAGAGATGGAACTCATGCCTGTGCGCACGATCGCTTCAGTCCCATCATTTTGCCCTCGAGGAAGAATACGGACTTTTTGATCCTTACCCATTGCCAAAGCGCCGGAATAAACCTGAATCAAAGTTTCACGAAACAGATACTGCAACTTTTCTCGCTGTTGAGCATTTGCCTCACGCCATTTAGGTCCCACTGCCGAGCGTGTCATACGTAAAAAATCAACCGCAGGCATCATTTTCTCGTCGACGAGCTTTTCTATTGCTTTTTTATCCCCGGCTTGAATCTTCGGATCTTTGCGAATGGCTTCTAAAATGTCAGTTGAAACCTGTAACACAAACGCTTCTGGATCAGAACTTTGGGTCGCCGCACCTGCAGCTGGCATAAAAGCACTCAAAGCAATCGTTCCAACCATCAGCAAAAAAGCACGCCGTAACATGGTGTTTCTCCCTTATTAATTCTCGTTATCTTCGTCTTCGAACTCATCAACTGGGAAGACGATCGGTGGATTACCATCCCAAACCTCAAATTCCCTATTTTGCAAATAGGCCTCGCGCACAGCGACATACGGATCGACAGCGGTAGCAAGCATGGCGTCAGTGGCAAGCAGCCCAGCTCGCGTATCAACAACGTAAAGCGCCCCTTGGGCCAGAGAGTACGGGATCAAATCACTTTCTCCCCAATACAGGTAAGTTGAGGGATCCGCTGCCACATCAAACGGATATCCAACAGTGTCTCGCAAGGTACTCGGTCCTAAAAGCGGCCAAACAATATACGGACCTGCGGGAACACCCCACGATCCCAATGTCTGACCAAAATCTTCAGGAGCACGCTCCAAATTCATGTAACCGGCAACATCAAAAAGTCCAACGATGCCCACCGTCGAATTAATCAAGAAACGGGCCACACTCACTGCCGACTGCGTCACTTTGCCTTGTAAAAGGTTGTTGATGGCATTACGTGGTTCGCGCAAGTTCCCATAGGCATTGTGAACACTGTCACGAACCGGTTCCGGCACATAATCGACGTAAGATTGCGCAATCGGATGCAACACATACTCATCAAGCGTCATGTTCAATGCATGAGTCTGACGGTTAATGCCTTCCAAAGGATCATTCGGATTATCCCCGGCATTTGGCGGCACAACGGCGCAACCGACTAACGCAAGGGTTAAAGTGGATGCCAGTAAGCCTTTATGATGTGCTGACATGAGAGAGTTATTCCTTATTGTTGTTTTCTACAAAACTGTACATGAACTTGCTAACAAGCTGCTCGAGCACCATCGCTGATTGAGTGCGACGAATCTTGCTTCCTGATTCGAGCACTTCCTCATCAGCGCCGGCCATCAATCCAATATACTGCTCACCGAGCAACCCTGAGGTCAGTATTTGAGCTTCCGTATCGGCCGGGAACTGGTATTTTGTATCAATTGACATCGTCACACGAGCCTGGTACATCGTGTTGTCAAATGTTACGGTATCCACGCGACCGACAACAACTCCGGCACTTTTTACCGGCGCTCTCGCTTTCAGTCCACCGATGTTGTCAAACATTGCTTCAACCGTATAAGTTTTCTCCGACCAGGAAAAGCTTCCGAGATTGGCGGCCTGCAACGCGGTAAAAAGCAAAGCAACAAATCCGGCCACAACAAAAAGTCCGACCATCAGCTCCACGCCGCGTTTACGATCTCTATTGCGTTCCATTTAAAGTCCTTTCTACTTAAACCGAGAACATCAGGGCCGTCATAATGAAATCAAGCCCTAACACCATAAGCGATGAAATCACCACTGTGCGAGTTGTTGCGCGCGAAACACCTTCAGGTGTCGGACGGGCAGTAAACCCCTGATAAAGTGAAATTAACCCAACAGCGACAGCAAAAACAACCGCTTTAATCATGCTGTTTCCAACATCTGAAAAAACGTCAACGCCGCCCTGCATCTGTGACCAAAAAGCCCCTCCGTCCACACCAATCATCAAAACACCGACAACCCAAGAACCCAAAATGCCAACAGCGGTAAATATGCAAGAAAGAATCGGCAAGGAAATAAAAACACCCCAAAACCTCGGTGCCAACACTCTTCTGACGGGATCAACTCCCATCATTTCCATCGCGGCGACTTGTTCGCCAGCCCTCATCAAACCAATTTCAGCAGTTAGCGATGTCCCCGCGCGGCCTGCGAATAGCAACGCAGAAACCACGGGGCCCAACTCACGGGTCAAACACAATGCAACCATGACACCAAGCGCCTGCTCACTACCGTAGGTAACCAAGATGTAGTAACCCTGCAACGCTAGGACAAAACCGACGAACAATCCGGAGACCGCGATAATGGAAAGCGAATAGTTTCCAATAAAATGGATTTGTTGAACAATCAAGCCAAAGCGCGAAAGCGCCGCCGGCAGCACCCTAAAAAGCTGAACGGAAAAAATAGCCAAACGCCCAACGTGACGAATCTGCTCTAAGGTCCAAGCCCCCAAGTCAACGATCCAATTCATACTCTCACCCCGAATTCTTTTTCAATCGGATCAGCCGGATAATGAAATGCCACCGGTCCGTCAGGCTCGCCATCCAAAAACTGTCGCACATAAGGATCTATCGACGCGCTCAGTTGCTCCGGAGTGCCTTCCGCAGCAATGCGACCGGACGAAATCATATAAACATAGTGGGCAATGGCAAAAGTCTCTGGAACATCATGAGTCACGATAATACTTGTCGCATTCAACGCATCATTGAGTTCTCGGATCAGCCGAGCTGTAATCCCCATGGAAATCGGATCAAGCCCCGCGAAGGGTTCATCGTACATGATAAGCGACGGGTCCAGTGCGGTGGCACGAGCCAGGGCAACGCGACGCGACATGCCGCCGGAGATTTCGCTTGGCATCAGATTCGCCGCTCCGCGAAGTCCAACCGCATTTAATTTCATCAACACCAACCGCTCGATCAGTTCTTCGCTAAGGTCTGTTTGCTCACGCAACGGGAAAGCGACGTTATCAAAAACCGACATGTCGGTAAAAAGCGCGCCAAATTGAAACAACATTCCCATGCGCCGTCGCATCGCAAAAAGCGAATCACGATTCGCAGTGTCCATCACCTGGTTATCAAAAATAATTTGGCCCTTTTGCGGCGTTTCCAAACCGCCGATCAATTTCAGCAACGTGGTCTTCCCCATCCCGGAACCGCCCATTATGGCGACAACCTGCCCTCGGCCAAAACGAAGCGTCACGTCATCTAAGATAACGCGCTTGCCGTAGCCAAACGTTACGTCTTTGACAATCACAAGATCCTGCACGGACACTTTCCTTCGAAAAAAACTGAATTTAAATTCAGTAAACGCAATATTATATCGCCTGATCCTCAGCTTTTAATTCACTACCTCGGCCTCTATCCATTCAGAGGTCTAGGTGTGGTGAAAATCGCACAAGACGAACGATGCCCCGCTCCTCCAAACGAGGATCGCCGTCTGGGATCACGGCAAAACTTGCAGCCACATCATCGGGGATTTCCTTCGGACGACCGGTCTTAAAGTCAATATAGCCCCACTCGGTCGCACCAACACAAACCACCCGGTCTCCCCTTTTGATCGCATAACGCCTCAGAGAGCGAGAATCGTTAATGCTGCTCACCCAAGAATAAACTGTCAGCCGCTCCCCCTCGTAGGTCTGCCTGAGATACTCTATCCAATGTTCCCGCGCAACCCAAGTTTCCCCGCGTTGCAGGTACGCCTGAGCGTCCCAGCCCAGGGATGCGGCATGTTCGATTGCCGCCTTTTCCATCCAACGCAAATACTCTCGATTGTTGACATGCCCGAGGATATCAATAGATTCTTTACCGACGGTGAATTCAAACTGGTAAATATCGATCATATATCTGCCTATTTCCCCTTCGGGATTAACATCCATCGTATGTATTGTACCGATTGTCCTTTAGAGACCGATCACGGATGTGTTTCTAAACGAAACCTCTTTTTTAAGATCAGCACAAAATCAGCAAAAAGTCAGTACCATTAGCATTTTATTTTGTTCGATCTACAAAGCGGTCCTTCGCGGTTGGATTTATTTAAGGTAAAGTACCGCAAAAAAATCTTATTGTTGCACAATGAAAAAAGCGACCTCTGAAAAATCTTGGTTCAAAAAAGCATTCAAGTGGCTATGCATCACCGGTCTGAGCGCCGGCGTAATCGGTGTGAGCATCGGCCTGGTTGTCTTTTCTGTCGTCTATTATCGACTCCCACCCATTGACACCCTGACCGAATATCGACCCAAAGTTCCATTGCGGATTTATACCTCCGACGGTGTCTTAATCGGGGAGTTTGGCGAAGAACGACGTGATTATGTGCCTATCGAGGAAATCCCGCGGCATGTCCGTTTGGCGATTCTTGCCGCGGAAGACAACGGCTTTTATGAACACTCCGGCATTGAATTCATGGGGATTGCCCGTGCCGCCATAGCCAACATCTTAACGGGTAGCCGTGGACAAGGTGGCAGCACGATCACGATGCAAGTTGCCAGAAACTTTTTCCTCAGTTCAGAGCGAAGCTACGTACGAAAGCTCTATGAGGTCGCCCTCGCTTTTAAAATTGAGCAAAATCTCTCAAAAGATAAGATTTTTGAGATCTACGCGAATCAAATTTTCTTGGGACACCGCTCCTACGGTTTCGGCAGCGCAGCAAAGACCTATTTTGGAAAAGACCTTCGGGATGTTTCGATTTCCGAGGCGGCTGTTCTTGCAGGTCTTCCCGTGGCCCCCAGTGCATACAACCCAATTGTCAATATCCGACGAGCCACCATGCGTCGTAACTATGTCTTGGGCCGCATGCTTCAACTTGGCTACATTGACGACATCACCTACGAAACGGCTTTGGGTCAACCCATCGAAGTGCATCGTCCGACGGCTGAACAGCAGAAGACATCGTTGCTAACGGAAGACTTACATGCCGGTTATATCGCTGAGTTGGCACGTATGCTCTTGATTCCTTATTTTGGGGACGCAATATACAACCAAGGTTTGAACGTCTACACAACGATCCGTTCCACCGATCAACGAATCGCGAGCGCCGCCGTTCGCAAGGCGCTCATCTCCTATGATCGCAATTACGGCTATCGGGGTGCTGAGGGTCATGTCAACCTTGGAGAGGGTGTGGACCATGAAGCAGCCATCCGACAGGGACTCGCCAAAACGGTCTCCAGCACTAATTTGCTGCCCGGCGTTGTCATTGATCTGAACTCAAAATCCATGACAGTCCAAATGGTCAATGGCGAGAAGATTAATGTCAATGCCAAAAATTTTGCGTTTGCCTCAAAATACATCGCAGGCAAAAATAAGAAATTGACCGGACGCTATAAAGAGAAAGAATTACGTGTCGGCGCCATCGTCAGAGTAACGAAAAACAACAAAGGCGAATGGACACTCGGACAGATTCCTGTCGCTGAAAGCGCTTTTATTTCAGCCGATTTCAATACGGGAGCCATTTTCTCGCTCGTCGGTGGGTTTGATTTTAAATTCAATCAATTCAATCACGTGACACAGGCATGGCGTCAACCAGGATCAAGCTTTAAACCGTTTATTTACTCTGCCGCATTGGACAAGGGCTTTACACCGGCCACGATCATCAATGACGCTCCAATTTCGATCGATCCCAAATTAACAGGTGGCAGGCTTTGGGAACCCAAAAATGATGATGGCAAATATGAGGGGCCCATGTCGCTTGCGCGAGCGCTGGAACGATCCAAAAATTTGGTATCCATCCGAGTCATGCAAGCCATTGATCCTTATTACGCTCAACAATACTTAACACGATTTGGTTTTGAGGCAGATAAGCATCCGCCGCTGTTGACGACTGCACTGGGAGCAGGATCGGTCACGCCTTGGGAAATGCTAACAGGCTTCGCTGTCTTTGCTAACGGCGGGTATCTTGTCCAACCCTATTTGATTGAAAAGGTTGTTGGCGCCGACGGAACGCTACTGATGCAATCACACAATCCCAAAGCTGGAGAGGGTGCACCTCGAACCATTGACGCCCGCAATGCCTTTGTCATGAATTCACTCTTGCAGGGCGTTGCTCTCAGAGGGACTGGCCAACGAGCGGGTCGCGCCTTAAAGCGATCTGACATTGGAGCAAAAACTGGTACGACCAATGACTTCTTTGATGCTTGGTTCTCCGGTTATGCGGGCAATATCGTGGCCGTGGGTTGGATGGGATACGATCAACCGAAGTCACTGGGGCACAACGCCTATGGCGCCGGTCTCGTTTTGCCGATTTGGACCGAATACATGCAGGCTGTTTTAAAGGGCGTTCCGGAGTATCGACGCCCGCAACCGCCCGATGTTGTTGAAATCGGAGGTCAATACTTCTACGCTGACCAGGTTGGCTCAACTGTTGAAACCGTAGGCTTCGGAGAAACCAAGGAACCGACAGAAGTCGATCCATTGCAAGGTTCAATTCGTGACCAAATTTTTTAACAGGCTGGATGGCTAGAGTCTAACAGGGCGGCCCGTCCTTTCTGTTAGAAGCGATTCGAGAGCTTTTTTAAGCGTTTGGCGAGTACACGTATCGACCCATTCCTCGCCCTCTCGTTCGTAGTGATGACCGCCCTTTAAACTTGCCAACCAGATTTGGCGCGTTGGAGTTTGCTTATTAATCACAATTTGAAACCCATCATCAGCTTGAAGTGTCAAAACATTGCCTTGCCGGTCAACATCCCAGTCACTGCAAGCGCTCTCGACAGCTGCTTGCAAAGATTGTAAAGTTTGTTCGGCTAGTTCGATAAATTCCGTTTCTGTCATGATTGTTTTCCAAAAAACTATGAAACCGATCAAAATTGTAGCGATTATTGCGATCGCAGCGACTTTATCAGCCTGTGGATTAAAGGCAGATCTTTATTTGCCGCCGACGAATCAGGCGCCTCAAGAAAGCATCCAAACGATTGATCCGCCGACCGTGACAATAAATACCGATACGCATCAAGACTCGGCCTCGCGGTAACGGAATGTTTGTATGAAAGAAATTATCCTACCCAATGCCCACTTTTCGTATCGTGACGGTTCACTGTACTGTGAAGAGGTAAGCTTAGTTGAGCTGGCCAACCGCTACGGTACCCCCTTGTATGTTTACTCCAAAGCTTCCCTACTGGAGGCTTTCGGTCGGTTTCAAGTGGCCCTTGGCAACTATCCCCACATCATTTGTTACGCTGTTAAAGCTAATTCCAATATTGCGCTGTTGCAATTGTTGGCACGCTGTGATTGTGGTTTTGATGTCGTTTCTGGCGGTGAATTATTACGAGTGCACAAAGCCGGTGGGGACATGAACAAAGTGACATTCTCTGGTGTAGGAAAAACAGAAGAGGAGATGCGGCTTGCCTTGTCCTTAGGCATTCGCAGTTTCAATATCGAGAGCGAACCAGAAATGAAACGACTGGCTCGTGTTGCCGCCTCTCTGAGGATGGTTGCGCCTATCTCAATTCGCATCAACCCTGATGTTGACGCGCATACGCATCCTTACATTTCAACTGGTCTAAAACAAAATAAATTTGGAGTGGATCCCGCAACAGCCATATCGTTGTATCGGGAAGCTTCGCAGGCTCCCTGGCTTAATCCGGTGGGCATCGATTGCCATATTGGCTCTCAGCTCACAGACCCCGCCCCTTATTACGAAAGTTGTGACAAGGTGTTGAATTTGCTTGACCTGTTACGAGTTGATGGCATCGAGCTATCTCATATAGATTTTGGCGGCGGCATTGGTGTTCGTTACCGGGACGAACAAACGATAGATCTTAACGAGTTGGTTGATACCCTGCACCAAAAACTTCGGGCTCGTGGTTACGAAAATCTTGAGATGATCTTTGAACCTGGGCGCTCGCTTATTGCCGCAGCGGGCGCTTTGTTAACTCGCATCCAGTACATTAAACACACGCCAAACAAATCTTTTTTAATTGCCGATGCCAGCATGGCAGAAATGATCCGCCCTGCTCTCTATGAGGCATGGATGCCGATCCTCCCCGTAGAAATTCACGAAGATCTTCCCGAGCACGTCTATGACATTGTCGGACCAGTCTGTGAATCAAGCGATTGGCTTGGCAAACAACGCGCGCTTCGCGTCAAAAATGACGATTTGTTGGTAATGACCATGGCCGGCGCATATGGCATGAGCATGGCCAGCCGCTATAACTCCAGGCTATTAAGTGCAGAGATCCTAGTTGACGGGTTCCAAACACATATGATTCGATCTCGCGATCGTTACGAAAATTTATGGGAAAACGAATCGCTTCTTTCTAAAATCGACGAACCAGACAGTTAAATCATTCAGGATTCCCCCTATTAAGAATAAACCCTAACGCATTGAACTATTAGCATTTTTTTGGCGTAGCATTGGGCTTTTTAATTTTCTTAAAAGAGCATGAATCATGCAGTGGTTAACTGCTTTGTTTACAAATCCTGATTCAATTGCCCATATTATCTTGGCTTACTCCATCGTCGTGGCTTTAGGTCTAGCGTTAGGGCGAATCAGAGTCTTTGGTGTTTCTCTTGGGGTAACCTTCGTGTTATTTGCCGGATTAGCACTGAATTATTTTGGACTGGAAGTCAATCCGACTGTTCTCGGTTTCATTCGAGACTTTGGATTAATTCTTTTCGTTTTCTTCATCGGCCTACAAGTCGGCCCCTCTTTCTTTTCATCGTTTAAAAGCGGCGGCGTCGTTCTGAACTGTTTGATGATTTTAGCGGTTGTTTTAAGTGTCGCTGTGACAATCGTTTTATATTTCTTGTTTGATGACACAATATCGTTAGCTCAAATGTTGGGTGTTCATTTCGGCGCTGTCACCAACACACCGGGGCTTGGGGCCACACAGGAGGCCTTAGCTCAACTAAATTATCACGGTGAAGATATTGCCGTCGGCTATGCCTGCGCTTATCCGCTGGGCGTGGTATCAATCATCGGCACTGCCATTGCATTGCGCCTCATGTTCAGAATCGACCTCAAAGAAGAAGATAAGCACTGGGAAGCAGAAGAAAAAACAACCAACCACGTCTCTATTTTCTTCCATGTCATTGTGGCCAATCGAGCACTGGAAGGTCGAACAATAGGTTCTATCCGGGACTTTATTGGACGTCCTTTTATTTGCTCTCGTATTCTTCATAACGGTGAAATTACCAGCCCGAGCGCTGATTCTCTGGTTCACGTGGGTGACACAATCCGAATCGTCTCTGCTGAAGAGAACAAAGATCCAATTGTTGCCTTTTTCGGCGAAGAAGACACAAAGATCGATTTGGCGACAGAACACTCTCCAATCACGAGCCGTCGTCTGGTCGTGACCCGTCAAGCCATCAACGGGCTAACAATCAGCGACTTGCATTTAAGTCACTCCGATGGCGTGAATATCACTCGCGTCTACCGTGCCGGCATGCAGTTGTTTCCTTATCGGAATCTTCACATTCAAATGGGCGATGAACTATATTGCGTTGGACCGGAAAATTCAGTCAAGCGCTTGGCTGAACGACTTGGGAATCAGGTTAAACGCTTGGAACATCCCAATTTAGTAACCATTTTTCTAGGTATCGCCATCGGCATTTTATTTGGCTCACTCCCCTTGGCAATTCCAGGGATGCCGGTGCCGCTGAAACTTGGACTTGCGGGAGGACCGCTAATTGTTGCCATTCTTTTGGGACGATATGGTTCTTTGTTCCGTCTAATCACATACACAACTTCATCTGCAAATTTGATGATGCGTGAGATCGGAATAGCCCTCTTTCTTGCCAGTGTAGGCTTGGCTGCCGGAGAAAATTTTGTTGCGGCGTTATTGGTCGGCAATGGTTGGCTTTATGTTGGACTTGGTCTTTTTGTCACAATCATTCCTTTGCTTATTGTGGGAATCATTGCCAGAAAGTTCTTCCATATCAATTACCACAGCATTGTCGGCCTGTTGGCCGGAGCAACAACAGATCCGCCCATGTTGGCCTACGCTGCAACACTCTCAGAGAAAAACTCCTCTGCGGTAGCTTACTCAACGGTCTATCCTTTGGCGATGTTTTTACGTATTCTGACCGGACAAGTAATCTTGTTGGCGATGTGGTCCTTTGTGACAGTCTGACCATCACTTTTAACTGATAGGGTGGTTGTTAACCTTGCGCAACCACCTTTTTTTGTAGGCACAAAGAAAGTAAACAAGGCCTTAGGATAACGCAATATGCAATTTCTTAAACTTTGCGTAAGATTGCGTTCTTACAATGCTCGCTGTTTTTAGAAGGATTTTACCTTGAGTTTATTTGATAGCGCCCGCTTCCGGCTCTCTGTTTCACAATTAGACGGACTTCCCGCAATAAGCGTGCCTGAGATTGCTTTTGTCGGCCGTTCTAATGCTGGGAAATCCACCACGATTAATGTATTGACTAGACAGGGACGTTTGGCCTTTGCCTCTAAAACTCCCGGACGGACTCAGTTAATTAATTTTTTCTCGTTAAGTAAAAAAAACGAAAATGGACAACGAGAACATGTGGCTGACCTCGTTGATTTGCCCGGCTATGGCTTTGCAAAAGCTGCAGAAAGCACTAGAAAAACCTGGTCGGCACTGATTGGTGGTTATTTAGCTCACCGTGATACATTAACTGGCATTGTTGTGGTCATGGATGCTCGGCGCCCGTTCATGCCTACGGATGAGTGGGTCATTGATTTCATGAACACGCGACCTGTACGGTTACATTTTCTTTTAAACAAAGCCGATCAATTAAATAATCAAGGCAAAATCAATGCATTACGACAAGCCCAGCGCCGAGCCAGTGAAATCGGTCCGCATGTCTCTGTTCAGTTATTTTCCGGTTTAAAAAAAGAAGGAGTTGACGAGTTGCGCGAAGTGCTCACGAGTTGGATTTACCGAGAAGAGCGAATCGTCACCCTTTAATTATTCTGAGGTTACAAAATGCACGTTTTAGGCCAATATCCCCAAAAACGCATGCGCCGCATGCGTCACGACGACTTCTCGCGCCGCCTTATGCGCGAGAATACGTTATCTGCGTCTGACTTAATTCTTCCAGTCTTTGTCATGGAAGGTGAAGCTCGCCGCCAGCCAGTGCCCACCATGCCGGGAGTTGAACGATTAACCCCCGACGAATTGTTGAAGGTTGCTGGAGAAATGGTCCGTCTAGGTATTCCTATGATCGCCCTTTTTCCTGCTATTGATCCTTCACTGAAAACGCCCGATGGCCGCGAAGCTGCCAATCCTGACGGATTAATTCCTCGCGTTGTTCGCCTGCTTAAAAAGCATTACCCTGAATTAGGTGTTATGTGTGACGTGGCTCTCGATCCGTACACTACTCACGGCCAAGACGGCTTAATCGATGAAACAGGCTATATTCTGAATGATGAAACCATTGAGATGCTTGTGCAACAGTCGCTGGCGCAAGCTCGCGCCGGGGCGGATGTTGTCGCTCCAAGTGATATGATGGATGGCCGAATTGGGGTAATTCGTCAAGCCCTTGATGCAGAGGGTTTCATTCACACACGAATCATGGCTTACTCTGCCAAATATGCAAGCGCCTTTTATGGTCCCTTCCGGGATGCTGTAGGTTCTGCGTCAAATTTGGGCAAAAGCACTAAGGCGGTCTATCAAATGGATCCCGCAAATTCTGATGAAGCGCTTTGGGAAGTTGGACTCGATTTACAAGAGGGCGCTGACATGGTCATGGTTAAACCGGGCTTACCCTACTTAGACGTCTTGCGTCGCGTAAAAGATGAGTTTAAGGCTCCCACTTTTGTTTATCACGTCAGTGGAGAATACGCCCTGCTCAAGGCTGCGGCCGCAGCGGGCTACATTGATGAGAAGAAATTCACGTTGGAGACCATGATGTGCTTCAAGCGAGCCGGTGCAGACGGCATTTTGACCTACTGTGCTCTAGATGTCGCACGCTGGCTGAAGGAATAACGTCAATAGTAAAAATCAGCAGACAGTGCCCGCCGAAATTATCGAGGGCACTGTTTTTAATATCCTCTGAACTTGCGCAACTCTCTACCTTCTCGCTTTGTGGGCCTTCCCTTTGTTGTTCTATCCAAAGCGGGCTCGACAGCAAATTTCCTTAACTGAGCCATGGCTTCACGTTGAGCCTTACCCTCTTCTGTTTCGGTATACATCATTTGAGCTGTTTTGGCCGGCCCACGGTGGGAATTAAAGCCACAAACCAAAACGTCGTAAATATCTGCTCCACGATGAATTTCTAAGCGATCAGAAAGCTTTACGTCTTTGGATGGTTTAACCCGTTCTCCATTGAGCTTAACCCGCCCTAATTCAATTGCCTCCTGAGCTAAACTTCGAGTTTTAAAAAAACGAGCCGCCCAGAGCCATTTATCCAATCGTTGTGAGGTTAATTCCGACATTGCAAACTTCCGACGAAAAAGGGAAGCTCCTAATGAACTTCCCCCTTAAATTCTTATCCGACTGAAGCGAAATTATTCAGCTTTTTCTTCAGCTTTCACTTCGGTAGCTTCTTCAACGACAGGAGCAGCCTTTTCAACCAATTCCATATAAGCCATCGGAGCGTTGTCGCCAACACGGAAACCCATCTTCAAAATACGGGTATAACCGCCATTGCGATTAGCAAAACGCGGGCCAATTTCGTTAAAAAGCTTAGAAACCATTTCACGGTCGCGCAAGCGAGCAAAAGCCAAACGCTTGTTAGCAACTGTGGGCTCCTTACCCAAAGTGATCATCGGTTCAATCACACGACGCAATTCCTTGGCTTTCGGAAGCGTTGTTTTGATTGCTTCGTGACGCAACAAAGAATTCATCATGTTGCGGAGCATAGCGAGACGGTGAGCGCTCGTGCGATTCAGTTTACGTAAACCATGACGGTGACGCATTTTATTATATCCTTGTAAAAGTTAGTCTTTAGACTCTCAACAGAGTCATTTCCCCATCTTCTTCTATCCGACAAAAGTCGGCGGGCGGGTAATACATCCGGACTTAAAGATCCGAAAGGCGAGATTTTAACCTCTCGCCTTTGATTTGGCAAATGCCAAAAATTAGTGCTGATCCAAACCGGCAGGTGGCCAGTTCTCAAGCTTCATACCCAAAGTAAGACCATGAGCAGCCAAAACTTCCTTGATTTCATTCAAAGATTTACGACCAAGGTTCGGCGTCTTGAGCAATTCATTTTCTGTACGTTGAATCAAATCACCAATATAGAAGACCTGTTCACCCTTAAGGCAGTTAGCTGAACGAACAGTCAACTCCAAGTCGTCAACCGGTCGCATCAAGATCGGATCCAACGGCGGAGGATTGTTCACATCCTCTTCAGGAACAGCCTTGCCCGCTTGTTCAGGCTTGATTGTTCCAAAGACCGTTAATTGATCTTGAAGAATATGCACAGCCTCACGCAAAGCTTCTTCAGGTTCAATAGCACCATTGGTTTCAATGGTCATCACCAACTTATCCAAGTCAGTGCGTTGACCAACACGAGCAGCACTCACCTCGTAGGCGACACGGCGAATCGGGCTAAAGGAAGCATCCATGATAATGCGACCGATCGTGCTCTTCGAATAATCGTCACGGAAGGCACGCATGTTGCCCGGCTGGTATCCGCGACCTTTTTCGACTTTAACTTGCATATCAAGCTTGCCGTTGGCCGACAGGTGTGCAATAACATGATCAGGATTGACGATAGTGACATCGTGGGGGAGGTCAAAATCGGCAGCCGTCACAACACCTTCAGAGCTTTTACGCAAGGTCAAAGTGACTTCGTCACGACCTTCTAATTTAAAGACGACACCCTTGAGGTTGAGCAAAATATCAACCACATCTTCGAGAACGCCATCAATTTGAGAATATTCATGAACCACGCCAGCAATCTGGACTTCTGTCGGCGCATAACCGATCATACTGGCAAGAAGAATGCGGCGTAAAGCGTTACCTAACGTGTGACCGTAACCGCGCTCAAAAGGCTCAAGAGTGATAATTGCGAGATTAGGATTGTTTTCATCGACCACAGCTTCTACAGTGGTCGGCTTCAACAAAGTGGTATTAACCATGTTGGACTGTCCTTTTCAATACCCTCGGCTCGTTACACCGATAAGGCTGATGGA